>BFBZ01000169.1_pt1 | contig 86583 bp, 82 predicted proteins | sample 1888401 | NCBI WGS metagenome assembly BFBZ01 (sample SAMD00112614, study PRJDB3348) | symbiont metagenome | host: Chara braunii
ATCTCGTGCTTGGAGTCGAGATCCGCCAGGCGCCGTTCGAGCTCGACAAGAGGAAGATTGATCGCGCCTGCCACATGGCCGAGCGCGAACTCGTCGGCCGGCCTGACATCGAGCACCGTGACCAGCCCTGCCTGCAGACGCTCCATCAGCTCCGTTCGCGTCACCGGCTCCAGAGTATCCCGCTGATCGAAGTAGCCGCGAACCACGCGATCGACTTCGGCCGATTGCGTTTCCGCGACGCGCCGCAGTGCCGCCACGAGGTCCAGGACGGCATCGTCGGCCAGTCGATAGAAGACGAACTTGCCGCTGCGTCGGGCGGCGACCAGTCCGGCGCGGCGCATGTGCTGCAGGTGCTGGGACGCGTTGGTGACTGTCGCGCGGACACGATCGGCTAGCACTTCGACGCTGCGTTCGCCTTGCGCAAGCTGCTCCAGAAGCTCGAGCCGATGCGGATGGGCGACCGCCTTCGCCACCGCCGCGAACTGGGTGAACAGGATCTGTTTGGGATTCTCTGTTGACATCTGCCGGCCTTCACTGGATCATTCCAGTATTTTATGGAATGTTGGATTGACGGACCTCCTTCGTCAAGCCCGCCTCGTCGGGGATCATAACGTGGCAGACATCCTGCTCCCTCTTGAACCTGCAATTCGCCTCGGCGCTTTCATGGGCGTTCTCGTCCTGATGGCGCTCTGGGAACTGTGGGCGCCGCGGCGGCAGCCGTCGATCCCCCGGCGCCGTCGCTGGCCGAGCAATCTCGGTATCGTCGCCCTCAATACGATGGTTGTCCGCCTCGCCTTTCCAACTGCCGCCGTCGGCGTGGCCCTGCTTGCCGAGGCGCGCGGCTGGGGCCTGTTGTCCCTGCTGAATGCCCCGCCCTGGGTCTTGGTCGCTCTGGCCGTGGTGCTGCTCGACCTCGCGATCTACCTGCAGCACGTGCTGTTCCATGCCGTGCCGGCGTTTTGGCGACTGCACCGCATGCATCATGCCGACCTCGACCTGGATGTGACCACAGGCCTTCGCTTCCATCCCCTCGAGATCCTGCTCTCGCTGGCGATCAAACTCGGCATCGTCGTGGCTCTCGGCGCCCCTGCGGAGGCCGTGCTGATCTTCGAGGTGCTGCTCAACGCCACGTCGATGTTCAACCACGGCAATGTCCGACTTCTGCTGCGTCTCGACCGTGCCTTGCGCTGGCTCGTCGTCACGCCGGACATGCATCGCATCCACCATTCGATCCTGCCGCGCGAGACCAACAGCAACTTCGGCTTTAATCTTCCTTGGTGGGATCGCCTATTCGGCACCTATCGAGCCGAGCCTCAGGGCGGCCACGAGGCGATGACGATCGGCATCGAGCAGTTCCGCAGCTCGCGCGACCTGCGCCTCGACCGCATGCTGCTCCAGCCCTTCCACGACGACGACCGCAGCTATCCGCTGGGCCGTCGAGAACCCGCCGCATGAAGCGCTGGCGGGTCCTCCTACCTCGGATTGTCCTCGGCTTCGCCATCGTGAGCGCAGCGACCTGGCTGATGCTCGAACGTGACCATGTCGATCCGGTGCTGATCGAGCGCTTCGTGCGCGATCTCGGCCCCTGGGGACCGGTCGGCCACATTGCGCTCTTCGCCGTCTCCACGATTCTATTTGTGCCGGGCATCGTCTTCAGCCTGGCCGGCGGCCTGCTCTTCGGCCCGATCTGGGGCACGATGTACAATCTCACCGGTGCGACGATCGGTGCGACCGCCGCGTTCCTTGCCGGACGCTTCGTTGCCGGCGACGCGGTGCGGCGCCGGACTGGCCGCCGGCTCGAACCTCTGATCACCGGCGTGGAAGCGGAAGGATGGCGGTTCGTCGCCTTCGTGCGGCTCGTGCCGCTTTTCCCCTTCAACCTGATCAACTACGCGCTCGGCGTGACCCGCATCTCCCTGAAACATTACGTCCTGGCCACCGTCGTCTGCATGGCGCCGGGCGCGCTGGCCTATACGTGGCTGGGCTACGCCGGCCGCGAAGCCGCTGCCGGCAACGCCACCGCGATTCGCCATGGCGCCATCGCTCTCGCATTGCTCGCCGCCGTCGCATTCCTGCCGAGGCTGATACGGCAATACCTCGCCCGCAATCGTTCGACTCCCTCCTGATTCGACTCCCCCTGAGAGGATCTGCCAATGCTCGGCCGTCCCATGCACCGGCAGGTGCTGCTTCTTGCTGTCGCGCAGGCCTTGTTCCAAACGGCATCGGTCATGGTCATGACGGTCGGCGGCCTGGCCGGCGGCCAGCTCACGTCACGGCCCGAGCTCTCGACATTGCCGATCGCGGCGATGTTTCTCGGTACGGCAGCGACGACCTTCCCAGCGTCCATGTGGATGACGAACGTCGGCCGACGAACGGGATTTGTCGTCGGAGCGCTCTTGGGCGTGACCGGAGGGCTGGTGGCGGCGGCAGGTCTATGGCTGGGCAGCCTCGCGCTGCTCGCCTGTGGCACTTTACTCGTTGGTGCCTACCAGGCCTTCGCACAGTTCTACCGATTTGCCGCCAGTGAAGTGGCCGACGCGGCTTTCCAGTCGCGTGCGATCTCGCTGGTGCTAGGCGGCGGCGTCGTCGCGGCTCTGGCGGGCCCGGCAATCGGCCGCTTCGGTGGGCCCCTGCTCGAGCCGACCTATGTCGGTTCCTTCCTCCTGCTCGCCGCGGTTTCCATGGCCGCGGCCGGCGTGCTCCTCGGCCTGCGGATCCCCGCCGCCAAAGCGGCGCGCGGCGAACCGGCGGAGGGTCGGCCCTGGCGAGCCATTGTCGCGCAGCCCGCCTATGTCGTGGCCCTGTTCGGCGCGGCGACCGGCTACGGAGTCATGATCCTCGCCATGACCGCGACGCCGATCGCCATGCTGCATCACCATCACGAGCTTTCGGCCGCCGCGACCGTCATCCAGCTCCACGTCCTCGGCATGTTCCTGCCGTCGTTCTTCACCGGGTCGCTGATCGCCCGCTACGGCGTACTGCGGGTCATGTTCGCGGGCGTGGCCTTGCTCACGGGTCACGTGCTCATGACCCTGACCGGTACGGAATTCCCGTCCTTCGCTCTGGGGCTGGTGCTGCTCGGCGTCGGCTGGAACTTCCTCTATATCGGCGGCACCACGCTGCTCACGACGACCTACAGAAGCTCCGAGAAAGGACGTGCCCAGGCGACGAACGACATGACCATCTTCGCGGTCGGCCTCGCCTGTTCGTTCGGTGCCGGCGCGCTCCTGCAGACCTTCGGCTGGCAGACGCTCAACATGCTGCTGCTGCCCTGGCTCGCTGTCGCGGCACTCGCCATCGCCTGGCTGGGCCGTCGACGGCAGCACCCTCAGGCTGCCCTCGCGGACTGATCCAAGGTGGCCGCTTTGCTGCGTGCCGGCTGGTCTAGGCCGCCAGCTTCCACACCGGGAATGGGTCGGCAAAGCGTGCCCAAATCGGCGGGCCCAATGCCATCTCGGCGTCGGTCAGCAAGCAGGCATCGAGACGTTCGGTAAGAATCCTCTTGTCCATCCCCCTCGAGCCGATGAACACGATCTCCTGGCGGCGGTCGCCATAGGGGGACTTGAAAGAGCTGCGGATGCTGGCCCGCCATGTCGGGTCCTGGGGCCAATCCTTGCGATCGACCGCGGCCCACCACGCGCCGGCCGCTTCGTGGCGCAGCATGCCGCCCGCCTGGGAGACCGACCCTGCAATGCCCATGCGTGAGGCCAGCCAGAAGAAGCCTTTGGACCGGATGACGCCGTCCCAACGGCCGCTCAGCAGGGCATGAAGGCGTTCCGGATGGAACGGCCGGCGCGCCTTGTAGACGAAGCTCCAGAAGCCGTAGGTCTCGGTCTCGGGCGTGTGAATGCCGCGTATCTCCTGCATCCACCCCGACGCCTGGCTGGCCTTCTCGTAGGAGAAGAGCCTGGTATCGAGGACGGCAGCGAGCGGCACGCGGCCAAACTCGCTGGTGACGAGGCGTGCCTTGGCATTGAGGCGACGCAGCATGGACATGAGGAAGCCAAGATCGTCGACCGGCACCAGGTCGGCCTTGTTGACCACGATGACGTCGGCGAACTCGACCTGCTCGACCAGGAGATCGACCACTGTGCGCTGGTCTTCGGCCTCAGCCGTCTGATTGCGATCGCGCAGGAAATCCGCGGAGCTGAAGTCTTCGAGAAAGGCGCTGGCGTCGACGACCGTCACCATCGTGTCGAGCCGGGCGACCTTGGACAGGCTCCTGCCTCCTTCGTCCTCGAACTCGAAGGTCGCCGCCACCGGCATCGGCTCGGAAATGCCCGTCGATTCGATCAGCAGGTAGTCGAAGCGCCGCTCGACTGCCAGCCGCTCCACCTCCTTCAGAAGGTCCTCGCGCAGCGTGCAGCAGATGCAGCCATTCGACATTTCGATCAGCTTTTCCTCGCTGCGGCTGAGCTCCGCGCCGCCTTGGCGCACTAGGGCCGCGTCGATGTTGATCTCGCTCATGTCGTTCACGATTACCGCGACCTTGCGACCTTCGCGGTTGTTCAAGACGTGATTGAGCAGTGTCGTCTTTCCCGCACCGAGATAGCCCGACAGCACGGTGACCGGCAGCCTAGTCATCTTCGGGCACCTCGTTCACGCAAAGAAAGAGTCTCGTCCGACCACTGCCGGCGACGGGCGGCGATCGATGAACGATGGCTCCGACACCGGCGCGTACAACACCTTTGAAGAGGCCGACGGCGAAGCGGGGCATCTCGTTCAACGGCCCGCGATAGCGCCGCTGCGACCGCAGCGCGCGGACGGAATGCTCCGGCGGGAGCCATTGCGTGCCGGGTCCGCGATACGTCGCATTCAGGCGATAGCCAACATGGTCGCGATGGAACCGCCAGCACGAGTCGTGGGCAACGGCGTCCAGCCGCAAGTCGATGAGAGGGCCTCCGGACAGCGCGGCGAAAGTCCGCGCGAGCCGCGCAACGTCCTCGACGAAGGCTTGCCGTTCGGAGCTGGCCTCGGCGCCCGCAAGATCGCAGAACGTCTCCAGGCGCGCCGGCACACAGGCGGCCGGGCCGATGAAATGTCCCACGGGGAGGCGATCTGCAGGCAGATCATCGAGCCAGCGCTCGAGCCCTGCGAGGGACTCTCGATGCCAGATGGCCAGCGCCACCTTGTTGTCGCCGATCCGGTGCAAGACCGTCTCGCCTGCTCCTTCGACGACCCGCGGTGCTCCCGCTACGGCGCTGAAATCGGGGCCGATCCGCACGCGGGCCGACTCTTGATGGGGCACAGGACTTCGATCTCCAGAAGAGGAAAGAGAATGGATACGTTATAACGTATTATTTTATGGCGCAATGCCTCCCCTGCCGAATTTGCTCCGGCCCTAGCGTTGCAATGTCATGCGCCTCGCGATTTTTCGGCACCGAAGGCGCCAGCGCCGGCCGCCTTCTCGACAGCAGCGGCATCCCAGCCGAGCCATTCCGACAGAACCTCGCCGGTATGCTCGCCGAGCAACGGCGGCGACGTCGACGGCGCGGGCGGCCGATCCTCGAAGCGGACCGGACGGGCGACGAAGCGCACGTCGCCCGCCACCGGATGCGGCGCCGATTGCACCATGCCGCGTTCGACAAGTTGCGGCGCTTCGCAGACTTCGCCGACCCGGCTGATGATGCCCGCCGGAATACCGGCGCCGCGCAGTACCGCCAGCCACTCTGCGCGCGTTCGCCCGGCGAAGATGGGCCTCAGGATGCCGACAAGATCCGCCCTGTTGGCTGCCCGTTGCGGCGCCGTCCGAAAACGCGGGTCGGCCTCGAGATCCTTGCCGCCGATGACATCGCAGAAGAGCGACCAGAACTTGTCGTTGGCGACGCCGAGGTTGATCCAGCCGTCGCTCGCCTGGAAGGTCTCGTAGGGGCTGATGGTGGGATGCACGTTGCCGCGGCGTTTCGGGCTTTCTCCTGACGCGAAGTACATGCCGGCATTGAAGGTGAGCAGCGACGCCATGGCGTCGAGCATCGACACGTCCACCCGCCCCCCGATCCCGGTACGTTCCCGCCGCATCAAGGCCGCGAGAACGGCCTGCGACGCATAGAGACCGGTCACCAGGTCGGCGATCGAGGTCCCGACCTTGGTCGGCGGGCCATCGGCCTCCCCCGTGATGTCCATGATCCCGGACTCGCCCTGCAGGATCAGGTCATAGCCTGGCCTGTCGGCATCCGGACCGGTGCGGCCGAAGCCCGTGATGCTGCACCGGACGAGGCGCGGATTGCCCTGCCGCAGCGCTTCGTCACCCAACCCCCACCCGTCGAGCGTGCCGGGCCGGAAATTGTCGATCACGACATCGGCCACGCCAGCCAAGGCAAGGACGACGTCGCGGCCGGCGGGCGACTTCAGGTCGACCGCGCAGCTTCGCTTGTTGCGATTGACCGAGAGAAAGTAGGCGCTCTCCCCCGCGATGAACGGCGGCCCGTAGCGCCGGCTTTCGTCGCCGTGTCGCGGATCCTCGACCTTGACGACGTCGGCGCCGAGATCGCCGAGATGCATTGTGGCGAATGGCCCAGACACGACCCGGCAGAGGTCGAGGACCTTGATGCCCGAGAGCGCCTCGCCGTCAGACGATCGCATCGGCAAGGTCTTTCATCGTCGGCACGAGGATGTCGGGCTGATGCGGGGTCTCGCCGAACGGCCGGCTGCGCCGGTCGATGAAGGCGGTGCGCATGCCGGCCGCCTTGGCCCCGATGCAGTCGAAGGCATGGTTGGCGACGAACAGGATCTGATCGGGCTTCAGGCCGCAGAGTTCCGCCGCTTTGGTGTAGGTCGCGACATGCGGCTTGAAGGAGTTGGCCTCCGCCACCGAGATCACCTTGTCGAACGCAATCCCGTGATACTGCTTGGCCGTCTCGAGCATGTCGGGATCGCCGTTCGAGAGCACGACAAGCTGGTATCGGGTGTGAAGTTTCGCCAGCGCGGCCGGCACCTCCGGAAATGGCTTCAGCTTCTCGATCTCGCCGACGAGGTAACGGACCTCGTCTTTGGTGTAAGCGATGCCGGCGCGATCCATGACGTGGGCGACGGCGCGGTGACCGATCTCGCGGTACGGCGTGTGCTCGCGATGCAGCAACGCATCGATCATCGAGTTCTCGAAGTGCGTGCGCCGCCACCAGGTCACGAACGAATTCGCGCTGCCCTTCCAGCCCTTCTTCCGCAGGAACGGTTCGGCGATCGCCGTGAGGCCGCCCTGCATGTCGACCACCGTTCCGTACTGGTCGAACATGCAGACCTTGACGTTCTCCTTGATGGCTTCGCGGCTCTTGGGTTCGCTCATGGGGGCGGCTCCTCGTATGTCCCAGTGACCCGTCTCTGGTAGCGCGCCCCGCAATATCTTCTAAATGGATTTGTGATCTCTCATTATTCGTCTTATGAATGATGCAGGATAGAGAGCCATGTCGCTTCGTTCGATCGATCTCAACCTGCTGGTGGCCCTGGATGCGCTGCTGACGGAGCAGCACGTTACGCGGGCGGCAGATCGTATCGGTCTCAGCCAGCCGGCCATGAGCAATGCGCTCGGCCGGCTGCGCGGCATGTTCGGCGACGAGCTCCTCGTGCGCACCTCGACCGGCATGCAGGCAACGCCTCGCGCGATCGAACTCACGGAGCCGCTGCGGCAACTGCTGCGCCAGGTGGAGCGTGTGCTGGAAAGCGATGCCGGCTTCGACCCGGCGACGTCGGAACGGACCTTCACGATCCGGATGTCCGATATCCTGGCCTTCCTCATCCTGCCGCCGCTATTGGCACGAAAGCCAATGCAGTCGCGTCTTGCTTACAGCACCGTGCATCTGCCGCCCGCCGACACGATCGAGGCGCTGGAGCGCGACGAGGTCGACGTGGCGGTCAGCATGGGCCTGGATCCCTCGACCGCGATCCATGCTGAAAAGCTGCTGGCCGACCGGATGGTCTGTGTGATGCGGACCTCGCACCCGATCGCCCGCCGACGGCTCACCTTCAAGACCTTCATCGCCCAGGACTACGTCAAGCAGTCGATGAGCCCGACCGACCTGCGGTTCGTCGACAGCGTCCTGGCGGACATGGGGCACAAGCGGCGGATCGCCTTGAACGTGCCGCACTGGCTGGTCATCCCGCACGTGCTGAAGCGAACCGATCTCCTGGCGGTCATGCCGGGCCGCCTGGCGGCGGCGCTGAACGACGACGAACTCAGCGCCTTCGACCTTCCCTTTGACTCTGCCCCCTTCGACTGGATGATGTACTGGCATCGCCGCCACGATCGGAGCAAGGCGAGCCTCTGGCTGCGCAACGAGCTTCGGCAGGTGTGCGCCGCTTTTTGAGGCTATGCTACGCAACTGAGCGCCGGCTCTTGCTCAAACTCTGGGGGACGCGATGGATCTCAAGGGGAAAGTCGCCTTCGTGACAGGCGGCTCGGGTGACATCGGCAGAGCGATCTCGCAGGCGCTTGCGGCAGCCGGCACGGATGTCGCCGTCTCCTACGCCGGCGAAGCCGGTCGTGCGGCCACCGTGGTCGAGATGGTGCGACGGGCCGGCCGGCAGGGCCATGCCCTGCAGCTCGACCAGCGCGATCCCAAGTCGATCGATCTCTGCGTCGGCGAGATCGTGGACCGTTTCGGGCGGATCGACATTCTGGTCAACAACGGGGCGTGGAACATCGGCATCCCGTTCGGCGATCTCGAGTCGCTCACTCAGGACATTTGGGACAGGATCCTCGAAACCAACCTGCGCGGGCCGTTCCTGCTGTCGCGGGCCTTCGCCTCGGCGCTGCGGCAGCACAAGTCGGGGCGAATCGTCAACATCGCCTCGCTCGCCGGTCTCGCACCGGGTGGCAGCAGTATCGCCTACGCGTCGAGCAAGGCCGCTCTGATCCACCTCACGCACTGCCTGGCCGTCGCACTGGCACCGGACGTGACGGTGAACTGCGTCGCACCCGGACTGGTTGAAGGAACACGCATGGCCGAACGGGTCCCGCAAACCATGAAGGAACAGATACGCACGCAGTCGGTCCTGCAACGAACCGGCAGCGCCGAGGACATCGCCCAGATGGTCGTTGCCTATTGCCGCGCGGACAGCATCACCGGGCAGACGACTATCGTCGACGGCGGCAACCCACTGGGCATGCGCTGACCGATCTCCTGCTCAGTCCGCTCGAACCCCGAGACTTGTGGCGAGCGCGGACCAGCGCGCCGTTTCCTCCTTCACGAAGGCGTCGAGCTTGGCATCGGGAACTGTGCCCGGTTCGGCGCCAAGCTGCTGCCAGATCTTGACGAGGTCGGGCCCGGCGAGCGCCGTCTTCACGTCGCGACGCAGCCGTTCGAGGACCGGCTGCGGTGTTCCCTGCCGTACCCAGAGCGCATACCAGGTCCCGGCATCGAGGCGGGGACCACCCGCCTCCTCCATCGTCGGAATATCAAGAAACAGCGGGGATCGCCGCAGCACGGTGAGCGCCAGAGGCTTCAGCCGGCCGGCAGCGATATGGGCGGCGGACGTGCCCATGCCGTCGAACATCATCTGGCAATTGCCCGCCAGGAGGTCGTTCATGGCGGCCGCCGTCCCCCGGTACGGCACATGCAGGATGCGAAGGCCGGTTTCCCGCAGGAACATCTCGGCGATGATGTGCTGCGACGTGCCGCTGCCTGAAGAGCAGTAGGTCAGCGAGTCCGGCGCGGCACGTGCGCGTTTGATCAAGGTCGACAGGTCGTCGAGACCGGCGGCGGGATTGACGACCAGGACGTTCGGGACGACCGCGGTAATCGCGACAGGCTCGAAGTCCTTGTCGATCTGATATCCCCTGTTCGGATAGAGCACCTCGGCCATGGGCTGATGAACGCCGCCCGACAGGAGCGTGTAGCCATCGGTGGGTGACCGGGCGGCATTGAGAACACCGATGGTTCCCCCTGCCCCGCCGCGATTGTCGACGATCACCGACTGCCCCAGCAGCGATTGCAGATTTGCCGCGAGGGGCCGCGTGAAAGAATCGACACCGCCACCGGGACCATAGGGGACCACGATCCGGATGGGCTTTTCCGGCCAGTCCGCAGAGGCGGCCGGCGCAATGCCGAGCGCCAAAGCAAGCCCCATACAGATGAGAGGGAGGCCAATTCTTGTCCCGGGTCTCGTCCCAGCTTTCGTCATCGTCTCCTCGCGCTTCCTTGCCGGCCAAACTCGCCGGCAATGGGTGAGGAGAGAAATCGATAGTCGGACTGCCGCTATTGAGCGGATGAATGGAGGGCCCTCACAGGAGGGCCTCCCGGCCTCCGTCACATCGGTTGGCCCGTGAGCCTGCTCGCCTGCTTCACCCAGGCGACGAACTGGGCCTCGTCGAGCGGGTCGTCCTCGCGGATGTCGAGATAGCGCGTCGACTTGCTCGTCGAGGTGCCTGGCAGGACGGGACGCAGCGACGCGCCGGCGAAGAACGCCACCTTGAGATACTTCGCAAAGGCATGGAGGCCGAGGAACCAGCCCTGGCCCTCGACGCCGTAGAGCGGCGAATTCCATTTGACGGCTTTCTGGACACCGGGGATGGCGCGCACGATCAACGCATCGAGACGACGCCCGACGTCGCGTTTCCAGCCCGGCAAGGCTGCGATATAAGCCTGCACCGGCACGTCGCCATCGGCCTTCGCGATCTGCGGGTTGCCGCCGGCGAGGAGCTTCGGCTTCGCCGCCCTTCGTCCGGCCGCGGCGCCTTTGGCCGCTGCCTTCTTCGCGGCGGCTTTCTTTGCAACCTTCGGAGAATTCCCAGACGCCCTGCTCGCCATTGCCTTCGCTCCAATCGACCGGCTTCCGCACGGAGCCGATCCGGCACATAGTTACTTTTGGTAGGTTTGCAAGAGATGGCCTCCCCTTCCCGCCCTGTCGGTCCCACTGCCTCCCCTGGCTCTGCCCTCACGGCGAGAGAAATCCGGTCGATCATCTGGGGGCTCGCGCTTGCCATGCTGCTGGCCGCGCTCGACCAGACCATCGTCGCCACGGCCATGCCGACGATCGGCCACAGCCTCGGCGACTTCGAGGACCTGCCTTGGATCGTCACGACCTATCTCTTGGCCTCGACGGCGGTGACGCCGCTCTACGGCAAGGTTTCCGATATCGTCGGCCGGCGCATCACGCTGCTGGTGGCCATCACCGTATTCATCGTCGGCTCGATCGCCTGCGCGCTCGCCCCGACCATGCTGGCGCTGATTCTGGCCCGTGCTCTGCAGGGCCTGGGCGGCGGCGGCCTGATCTCGCTCGCCCAGACCGTCGTGGCGGACGTCGTCTCGCCGCGCGAACGGGCACGCTACCAGGGCCTGTTCGCGGGAGTTTTCGGGACCTCGAGCATCGCAGGTCCGGTGCTGGGCGGGCTGATGGCGGAAAAGCTGCACTGGTCGGCAATCTTCTGGATCAACCTGCCGCTCGGCTTGATTGCCGTTGCCATGACCGCTTCGCTTTTGAAGAAGCTGCCGCGTCACGAGAAGCCGCATCGCCTCGACCTTCTCGGTGCCGGCCTGATGACGCTGGCGACCGTGGCGCTGCTGCTCGCCCTCAGCCTGGGCGGCCATCAGTATCCCTGGGGCTCGCCGCGCATCCTGGGGCTGGTCGGCCTCTCGGCGGTATTGTGGGGTGCCTTCATCTGGCGTCTGCGGACCGCCCCCGAACCGCTGATCCCCATCGAAATCCTGCGCAATCCCGTCGTGTCGCATGCCACCGTCGCGGCCTGCTTCGCCATGGGCGTGTTCATCGGCCTCTCCATCTATACGCCGATCTTTCTCCAGGGCGTCTACGGCCTCAGCGCCAGCCAGTCCGGGCTGGCCTTGATTCCCCTGATGGCCGGCACCACGATCGGCGCCACCACGGCCAGCCGCCTGATGCCGCGCCTGCAACACTACAAACGCATACCGCTGATCGGGCTCAGCATCTCGGCCGCCGTGCTCGCGATCCTGGCGGTCTGGCCGCACACCCTGCCGTTCGTCGCGCTAGAGGCGTTGCTGGCACTCGCCACCATCGGCATCGGCCCCGTCCTGCCCGTCACCACCGTATCGATCCAGAACGCGGTGCTGCCACATCAGATGGGTACGGCGACCGGCGTCATGTCCTTCTTTCGCTCGCTGGGCGGCGCGCTCGTCGTCGCAGCCTTCGGCGCCATCGTCATGGGCAGCCTGCCGCCCGACCGGACAACCGGTGTCACCATGGAGAACCTGGCCGCCCTGCTCGCCACCGGCGGCAGCGACATCGGCCTGGTGTTCCGTCTGGTCTTCGGCGCGGCTACCGCCGGCATTCTTGTCGGCCTCTTCCATATCGCCCGCATGGAGGAGCGGCCGCTGCGCAACACGGTGCAGCCGGCGGCCGAGAAGGCGGCCGGCAACGAATAGGGCCTCAGAAGCGATAGGTTCCGGAGAAATAGACGAAGTCGACATCCCGGCCGCCGGCCTGCCGCAGGGCGTTGCCGGCGCTCAGATGGACATACCCCAAGCCGATCTGGAAATGCCGATCGACCTGCCAGGCAACGTCGACGGCGACCTGGCTGCCGGTGTACCGGTCGGGCTGGCCGGCCGTGCCGGCGATCGGGATACCCGTCCCGGTGTAGATCGCATCGACTGTCGTGGTGCGCCACAGGAAGTCGTAACCCACCGTCAGGGCAAGGTTCTGCGACGGCCGGATAGTGAGTATCGGCTGCAAGTCCATCACGTTGGAGGGACCGAGAAGAGCCGCTTGATTGAAATAGGCCAGCTTGGGGAACAGCGGATTGAGCGTGCCCAGCGTGCCATCGCGAAGATTGTCGTCGCCGCTACCGATATCGGCCCGCAGACCGATCCGGATCGACCAGCGTCCGAGACCGAAGGAGTATCCCGTATCCGTGGAGATGCCCCACGCCCTGATGTCCTGCGCGGCGAAGATGCCGAACTGACCCAGCACTTCCCAATCCCAGTCCCATCCCGCAGTGGCGCCGAAGAACCGTGCCCCGATCGTGTGCCGCCATTCCCCGCCGGTCCCTGCCGCGAAACGGGCCTGCTGATTGGCGTATCCCAAATAGTAGAGATCGAGGCCGCCACCGCTCACGACGTTCAACGGCATCGTGGCATAGGCCCCCCAGAAGCCCTGCGTTGTGTCGCCGGAGTCATCGAAGACGCCACTGCGCTGCTGGACGGGGCGCGTCGCAAAGAGGTCGATGCGGACGTCGCCGACCGTTCCGCCGAGACGGACTCCGTCGAAGTTGCGACGGACGTTTGGGGCGTCCCGGATCGAAACCAACCGTTGGGAGCCATAGGCCATCTCCTGTCGACCGACTCGCAGGACGGGATCGGCCGTGATGCCGAGCGGCAACCGCAGATCGACGAAGGCCTGCTGGACATCCAGCGCGTCGAGATAGGGCGGCGCGGCAAAGTCCTTCCAGGGCGCAAGATGGCTGCCGAGCTGGACGAACGCCCGCACATAGTCACCGGCATGCAGATCGGCATGCAGCAGGGGTCGCTGCAGCAGATAGGCGTTCGGTGATTGTCCCTGCAGTCCGAGGCCAGGATGCGAGTAGTATTCGAACCGCTCGCGGATCTCACCGCCGAAGCTCAAAAACCAGCCAGGGTCGTCGCCGAGCGGGACATACTTGAGAGCATCCCAGAAATCGCGGCGGTTTCCGGGATCCCGAAGCTAGCGATAGTCCTCGTCGAAACGGAACAGCTTGTAAGCAGGTGCGATGCCGGACGATGCGGGCGGCTGTTGGGCGTGAGCCGGCCCGGAAGCGAAACTCGCGACGAACAGGCAGAGCGCGGCGAGCAGGCATGGCGCGGCCGAGGCTCGCCGACAGAGCCCCGGCCACCGCGGCGTCATGTGCGCTGCGAATCGAGCCGCTCGTTGTTCTTCAGGACCTCCTGGGCCTTGCTGTAGCTCTCGATGAGGAGCTGATAGGGTGGGAAAATCAGCGCGTAGATCTTCGCCCACTCCTCGGCGTCGTCGCGGTGCCAGGTCTTTTGCAGTTCGGACGCGACCGCGGCAGTGTCCATCGGCACGACACCGGCCTGCACGACCCGCGCCAGGGTTATCTCCTGCGCCATCTTCGAGTAGGTCCCCGAGGCGTCGACCACGGCAAAGACCCTGTAGCCTTCGTGTACCGCCGCGATCGCCGGGAACGCCATGCAGACGCTGGTGATGGTGCCGGCGATGATCAGCGTCTTGCGCCCGGTCGCCTCGACAGCCTCGACGAAATCGCGATTGTCCCAGGCATTGATCTCACCCTTGCGCGCAACGTACTTCGCATGCGGTGCGCTCTGGTGGATTTCCGGAATGAGCGGCCCGTTGGGGCCCTGCGGCACCGACGCCGTGGTGATGACCGGCAGCTTGCAGAGCGTGGCCATCCTGGCCAGTGCCGTGGCGTGCTTGCGCAGCACCGTCATTTCCATGTCGCCGACGGTCTGGAACAGGCCGCTTTGATGATCGATGAGGAGCATGGCGGAGTCGTTGGGATCGATGATCGGCCTGCGGCCGTCGAAGTTGGCAGCGCTGGAAGTCGTTGGCATGGGAGCGTCTCCTTCGGGTGAAACCGCGGAAAGGCGGATCGGCTGGCGCTGCAGGTAGCAGCGCGTCTCAGCCCAAGGGAGATGCGCAAATCGATACGATGCGTCCCATCCATAGGACGATCATCTCAATGCAGCTGAGGATCGAAAGACGGCGGTGATCTCTTCACCCTCTTCTACCGCGGGCCACCTCCAGCGGAAGGCAGGGTCACCTCGGCCGACACCCCACCCTCTTCCCTGTTCCTGAGTTTCAGGGAACCGCCGATGGCCTGGGCGAGCTGCTGGGCGATGGCGAGGCCAAGGCCGGTGCCACCGGTGTCGCGGTTGCGCGACGGGTCGAGGCGGTAGAAGGGCTGCAGCACAGCCTCGAGCTGGTCCTCGGGAATGCCCGGCCCGTCGTCGCGCACCGCGATCGTGATCGGGCCGTCGGCCGCTCTCGACACGTCGATCTCGGCCGTGCCGGCGAACTTCAACGCATTGTCGACGAGGTTGGTGAGGATGCGGCGCAGCGCGTTCGGCCTGGTCGTCAGGACGATGTCGACGTACGCAGGCGACGAGACGGCCTTGCCGGTGTCCTGATAATCGAAGACGAGGCTCTCGATGAACGCGCCGAGATCGATGCGGGCCGGCTTCTCGGTATTGCCGTGCGCGCTTCGGGCATAGGCGACCCCCTCACGAACCAACCGTTCGATTTCCGTGAGATCGCCCAGCAGCTTGTCCTTCTCCGGACTGTCCTCGCCCATCTCGGCCCTGAGCTTCATGCGCGTGATCGGCGTCTGCAGATCGTGGGAAATCGCGGCCAGGATGCGCACCCTCTCCTCGAGATACTGCGCGATCCGTGTGCGCATGGCGTTGAAGGCCGAGGCTGCGTGGGCCACCTCCGTGGGCCCCCGTTCCTCGAGGCGGGCCGTCTCGCGGCCGGGATCCAGCGTCTCGGCGGCGTGCGCGAACTGCTGCAATGGTCCGATCGCCAGGCGCACCGCGAACCATGTGCAAAGGAGCAGCAGTAGCAGTTGCGCGGCCAGCACGTAGGGCAGCCAGGCCGCGAGCGGCATCCGCTGCGGCAGGATGTCGATCGTGACCGGCGAGCCATCGCCGAGCGTCACATGCGCCTGCAGATGCGGCCGCGTCCCGGGGAGGCTCTCGACCGTGACGGGAAACCGCCGCCCCGCCACCTGAGTGGCCGCCTGGTTGATGGTCGCGGCAATCTCGGCCGTCCGCGGGCTGAATTCGGGCGTGCCGGGAAGCCCGGGGCCGAGCTCGTATCGATAGGTCGGCCGATCGAGCAGCGGCAGCCAGCGCGGACGCTCCTCGGCAGGGAGGCCGTCGAGCAGCGCGAGCGAGGTGCTGACGTCCTTCTCCATGTTGGTGAGCATCAGCCCCATGGCCGAGGTGGTGCGCTCGAAGAACAGCACGCCAAACGACAGGCCATGCGCCAGCACCAAGCCGGCGAGCAGAATGAGAAAAAGCCGCCAGCGCAGGGTCCGCGGCAAGCGCAGAAGCCGGCGCAGCCGTCTCCCCGCTGTCGTGGATACACTCGTCATGGAGGGGCGGCCACGATCTCGACCGGCATGGCCAGGACGTAGCCTTCGTTGCGGACGGTCTTGATGTAGGCAGGCTCCCGTGCATCGTCGCGCAGGCGTTGGCGCACGCGGCTGACCAGCAGATCGATCGAGCGGTCAAACAGCTCGGCGTCGCGGCCCTGTGTGAGATTGAGCAACTGGTCGCGCGAGAGCACGCGCTGCGGATGGTCGAGGAAGATGCGCAGCAGGCGATACTCCGCCCCGCTCAGCGCGACGACGGTTCCCGCCTTGTCGAGCAGGTGCCGGGCGGTCGTGTCGAGCCGCCACGCGCCGAAGGCCAGCAACTGGCCGGCTTCGGTCACCTGCAGGTTGGGCGGCAGCATGCGCGTGCGCCGCAGGACGGCCTTGATCCTGGCCAGCAGCTCGCGCGCGGCGAATGGCTTCACGAGATAGTCGTCGGCGCCCATTTCGAGACCGACGATGCGGTCGGTCTCATCGCTGCGCGAGGTCAGCATCAGGATGGGGACGGCTTTGTGCTTGCCGGCGCGCAGCTCGCGGCAGAGCACCAGACCGTCATCGCCCGGCATCATGATGTCGAGAACGACGAGATCGACCCGATCGGCTTCGAGGAACGACCGCATCTGCCGGCCGCCAGCGACGACAGTCACGCGCAGGCCGTTTTTCTTCAGGTAGCCCGCCACCAGTTCGCGGATCTCACGATCGTCGTCGACGATCAGGATATGATCGATATGCTCCATTCCCACTGCTTCCGGCGGATGACAATTTCGCTCTATCAGGTCGACCGACCGATGGCGTCGGGTGAACCGAAAAGACTTGTATCAGCGTGTATCGCACTTCCAGAGCGATACACAGGCCAACAAACTTCTCATCGAGTGCCGTTCAAGAACCGGGCTATGCCCCCCACTTCATCAAGGCATGTTCGTTGCCCTCCCGGAGCTTTCCCAGATGCCTCGTTTCCTCTCGACGGTCGCCGCGAGCCTGCTCGCCGTCACCCTCGCCGGCTCCGCGCAGGCGACTTCTCCGAAGCTGGCACCGGCCTCTCAGGTCGACATCGTCGACAAGAGTGCGCCGCAGACCGCCCTTCTCGCCGGGGGCTGTTTCTGGGGCGTCCAGGCGGTTTATCAGCACGTCGAGGGCGTCATCAGCGCCACCTCGGGCTATGCCGGCGGCAGCCGGGAGACCGCGACCTATGAAGCGACCGGCACCGGCCGCACTGGCCACGCCGAAGCCGTGCGGATCGTGTTCGACCCGCAGAAGGTCTCCTACGCCACCCTGCTGCAGATCTTCTTCTCGACCGTGCACGATCCGACACAGATCAACCGCCAGGGGCCGGATGTCGGCCCACAATACAGGTCGACGATCTTCCCGACCGATGCCGAGCAGGCCAGGGTCGCGCGCGCTTACCTCGACCAGTTGATCGCCGCACGCACCTTCGCGGCGCCGATCGCCACCACCATCGAGCGTGACAAGGTCTTCTATGTCGCCGAGCGCGACCATCAGAACTACCTGCATGACCATCCGCGCGAGCCCTACATCGTGATCCACGAGCGGCCGAAGATCGACGGCCTGCGCACGCTGTTTCCCGCGCGCTATCGCCAGCAACCCGTCCTCGAAAGCAAGTAACGCGTAAGGAGTAGATCATGTCGAACCAAATCATTCAGCCGCGGCGGCGCTTCCTCGGCACAGCTGCCATCGGCGTCGCCGTTGCCCAGCTCGGCGCGATCAGCGCGGCCCGGGCGCAGTCGATGCGCCAACCCACCGGCGGCAAAGGCGCGACGTCCCTCGGCCCGCTGAAGCAGATCGATGCCGGCGTGCTGAATGTCGGCTATGCCGAGGCCGGCCCCGCCAACGGTCCGGCGGTGGTGCTCCTGCACGGCTGGCCTTACGACATCCATGCCTTTGTCGACGTCGCGCCGGCGCTGGCGGCGGCGGGCTACCGGGTCGTCATCCCCCATTTGCGCGGCTACGGCACCACGCACTTTCTGACGGAAGCCACACCGCGCAACGCCCAGCCCGCGGCGCTGGCGACCGACGTCATCGCCTTCATGGATGCGCTCAAGATCGACAAGGCAATCATCGCCGGCTTCGACTGGGGCGCGCGCTCGGCCGACATCGTCGCCGCCCTGTGGCCGGAACGCTGCAAGGCCCTGGTCTCGGTCAGCGGCTATCTGATCGGCAGCCAGGCGGCGGGCAGCGCCCCGCTGCCCCCCAAGGCGGAGCTGCAATGGTGGTACCAGTTCTACTTTGCCACGGAGCGCGGCGAGGCCGGCTACAAGAAGTACATGCACGCCTTCGCACGGCTGATCTGGGAACTGGCTTCACCCCGGTGGAAGTTCGACGACGCCACCTTCGACCGCTCCGCCGCCTCACTCGACAATCCCGATCAGGTCGCCATCGCCATCCATAACTACCGCTGGCGCCTCAAGCTGGCCGAGGGTGAGCGCAAGTTCGACGAGATCGAGGCGAAACTCGCCCAGTTCCCCGATATCAAGGTGCCGACCATCACCATGGAGGGCGACGCCAACGGCGCGCCGCACCCCGAGCCTGCTTCTTACGCCAAGAAGTTCACCGGCAAATACGAGCATCGGCTGATCAGCGGCGGCATCGGCCACAATCTGCCGCAGGAGGCGCCCGAAGCCTTCGTGAAGGCGATCATCGACGTCGACCGCTTCTAAAGAGAAGAGCTAAAGACAATACATGAAACCGATTTATCCATGGCTCTGCGCCGGCACGATGGTCCTGTCGCTGGCTCTCGCCACGACGGCGTCGCATGCCGGTGATCCACCCACCGCCTCGCCCAACGCGTCGCCGATCTTCGGCGTCACCGTCCCCGACGGTTATCGCCAGTGGCAGTTGGTGGCCCCGGCCCTCGAAGGCACGCCCTTCAACGAACTGCGCGCCGTGCTCGGCAACGACACGGCGATCGGGGCCTATCGCGACAGCCGCCTGCCCTACCCCGATGGCACGGTCCTCGTGAAGCTCGCCTGGAAGCGCGAATTCCTGCCCGGCTTCGACCAGGCTTTGGTGCCCGGCCCGGCCACAACCGTCCAGGTCATGGTCAAGGACTCGAAGAAGTACCCCGCCACAGGTGGCTGGGGTTTCGGCAAGTTCATCGAGGGCAAGCCCGTGGACGAGGCCGAGCACCGGACCTGCTTCACCTGCCACGAGGCCCACGTGAAGAATCACGATTACGTCTTCACGCGCTTTGCCCCCTGACCCCCGGCTCGGTTGCCCATCCGACATTTCCACCGATCGGCAGCAACCGCCACGAAAGGTGTCCGTTTCTTCCTGCACAAGCAGGAGAACCCCCGTTCTTCCTGCACTAGCAGGAGAACCATTGTGCTGGGCACCATTCTTCTGATCATTCTGATCCTGATCCTGATCGGCGCGCTACCGACATGGCCGTACAGCAGCGGCTGGGGCTACTATCCCAGCGGCGGCGCCGGCCTCATCATCGTCATCCTGATCGTCTTGCTGCTGATGGGCCGGATATGACGAGCGATTGAAGTTGGGCGATTGAAGTTGGGCGATTGAAGACGGGCGGTTGAACGCGGGATACGTCGGCTGTAGTGACTGCAGGGTGATGTCGGCCAGTAGGTGCCGACAGCCAAGGAGACCGATGACCAGGAATGCCGCGATTCGTCCTGCTGCCCTTTTTCTCGTATTCGGCACCATCCTGGGTGCCTGTTCGGCCAATGAAGAAGTATCCGCCGAGGCACCAGTGGCCGGCGCTTCCTGCGACGCCGTCCGCGACACCGCAACGACCGACCCTGCCTATCGGGCTCGCTGCACCTACGGCCAAGTGACGCCTGCCGACATCGACCGGCTGCGCGCCTTCGCCTTGCTCAAGGCCACCCTGGCCCTGAAGAAGGACGGCTTCGACCAGGTCGGCTGGACCGGTCCCTACGAGGCCACGCTTGGCACCAGTACCAGGAGCGGCAACAGTGCAGTGGCGTCCGGGGGAGCTCCTGTCCCGCCTGGCACGCCCGGCTCGCGCGGCTTCGACTACATCGTGCGCGGCTGGAAATCGCAGGGCATGACGGTGACGCAGGTGGGCGCGCATAATGTCTCGCGGCTGATTCCGGAGCTTAGGCGTCAGGCCGGACTGGCATCGGCAAACTAGGCTTTCGCGGTCGTCACTCGATCACACGATCGGCGTGCCTCACGATCTTATCGGGAACCGTCAGACCAAGAGCGCGGGCCGTAACGAGATTGACGACCAGTTCTCGTTTCAAGACCGTCTGCACGGGCAGCTCCGCGGGCTTCGCTCCTTTCAGGATCTTGTCGACCAGAGGCACCATGCAGGGCCAGGTGTCGGCGACGCTCGTCCCGTAGGCGATCAGCCCGCCTGTTCCGGATTGCCCACCGGGGAAAACCGTCGGCAAACGCCGCGCAGTCGCCAGTTCGGCCACGGTCTTGCCGTCGCGGAGCGGCATCGGCACTTCGAGCACCACGAGTGCCTCTGCGCCATGCTTGATCATGTCGTCGAGCGCGCCGGCATAGTCGGGAGATGGCCCGTCGGCGACCTTGCGGACCACCGCCTCGATGCCGAGCTGGTGAGCGGCCGCAACATTGGCGCGGTCGATGGGCGCAAGACCGCTGCCGTCGACGCCAGGGATTGTCGTATCGCTCAAGATGCCAACGCGCGTCACCTTCGGGAGAAGGCTTCTGGCCAGCTCAAGCTGGCGGACGGCCTGCTCGGGATCGAGATTGGTGACACCCGTGACGTTGCCGCCGGGCCGCTCCATGCTGACCACAAGGCCGAGCGCCACGGGATCGGTCACGATGGAAAAGACGATCGGGATCGCGGACGTCGTGTCCTTGGCCGCCCGTGAGGCCGGCCCGCCGAGCGTCATGATCACATCGACATCGAGCTGCACGAGGTCGGACGCAAGGGCACGATGTCGGTCGAGCCGGCCATGCGCGTACCGGAACTCCAGAGTCATCCCCTGCCCATCCGCATAGCCGACCCCGACGAAGGCTTTCTGCAGGATGCCGACGACCGGCCCCGGCCCACCGTTGATCAGCACACCGATCTTCGGGGCTTTCGAGACTGGCTGTGCCCTGGCGGCCACGCCTGGCAGGCTGGTGGCGGACGCTGAGAGGGCGGAAGCCGAGAGCAGGAATTGGCGGCGGTTCATTGGCCAGATCCTTTTCGGGAGCATGCCGATCGTAGGCTTCTTCCGGACAATCGACTTCACCACCACGTCACTTTTCGTCACTACTGCCTCACATCTGCGCATGGTAGCGTTGCCGCAGGCTCCGATTGGCGAGATCGCCGTGCGCTATCGCTTTGAAGACTGTGTCCTGGATACCGACAGGCATGAGTTGCGTCGGAACGGCCTGATCGTGCCGGCGGCGTCCCAGGTGCTTGACCTGCTCGGTTATCTCCTCTGCAACCGAGCCCGCACCGTCACGAAGGACCAATTGGTCGCCGCCGTCTGGAACGGGCGTGCAATTTCCGACTCGGCTTTGACCACCCGGCTGAACATCGCACGCAAGGTCGTCGGCGACAGCGGGCAGGCGCAGCGGCTGATCAAGACAATGCCGCGGATCGGCTTCCGCTTCGTGGGTGACGTCCACGAAGAACAGGTGCCGGCCTGGGTCCGCGACAGGGTGCCGAGCGATCTGCCGTCCATCGCCGTCCTCCCGTTCGCAAATCTGTCCGGCGATCCGGCGCAGGACTTCTTCGGCGACGTTATCGCCGAAGACGTGCTGACCGAGCTGGCGCGTCTGCGCTGGCTGCTCGTAATCGCCCGCAACTCTAGCTTCACCTTCAAGAACACGACCGTCGACGTCCGTGAAATCGGCCGCGAGCTCGATGTGCGCTACGTACTGGAAGGAAGTGCCCGGCACAGCAACGGCCGGATCCGTGTCGCGTGCCGGCTCGTCGATGCGCGGACAGCGCTCCAGGTCTGGTCGGAGCGATACGACCGCAAGTTCACGGATGCCTTCGATGTGCAGGACGAGATCACCGAGGCTGTCATTGCGGCTCTCGTTCCGTCCCTCATCGAGGCCGAACGCCGGCGCATTCTCCGCCAGGCCCCCGAGACGCTGAGCGCCTGGGAATCCCATCAGCGCGGCATCTGTCACATGCTGAGGCAGTCGGCCGACGACAATCTGCGGGCGAGGCACTTCTTCCAGCAGGCGGTCACGCTCCAAACGGATTTTTCACCGGCCTATGACGGTCTTGCCTGGACGTATCTCATGGAGTCCTCGACCTTCAGTCGCATCTCGATCGCAGAAGGCTGCGAGCGGAGCGAGCCGCTGGCGCGCAGGGCGATCGAACTGAATCCGGAGAATGCCGAAGCGCGCGCCCGGCTCGCCCTCACCGTCTACATGAGAGGCGAGAAGGATGTGGCCATTGCCGAGGCCGACCGCGCCCTCGCCGTCAGCCCGAACTGCGCCGATGCCCATGGAGTGCGGGGAGCAGCCCTGGTGTATTCAGGTGCTCATCAGGAAGGGCGCAACGCGCTCGAGACCTACTTGCGCCTGAGCCCGCGCGACCCGGCACACCCGATCCGGCTGACCCAGATCGCGACATCGTACTACTTCGAAGGAAACTATCGCCGGTCCGCCGAAGTCGCTCGGGAGGCGATCCGACGGCATCCCTCGATCTCCCTCGCCTATCGTTGGCTGGCGGCGTCACTCGGGCAGCTCGGTGACGTCGCTGGCGGCGCGAAGCTCCTTGACGACCTGAGACGGACGCACGCGTCGTCGATCGACATGTATGTCAACCAGCGGTCGCCGCAGTATCGACAGGACGATTACGATCACATGCTGGAGGGCTTGGCGAAGGCCGGATGGGGTCGCTGAAGCCGGGGGAAAAGATCTAGCTGCGACAGGCCCGAAACCAGAAGAGCGGCTGGCGCACCTTGAGTGGACGGCCGCGGCAGTTCTCCTCATGCAGGCGACGCAGCACGTCGCGCGCACCAGCGATCGAGAAGTCCGGATAGACGAACGGCAGGTTGGCAAGATACCAGGCGAGTGCGCCGATATCGGCGAAGACCATCGTCTCGAAGCCCTCGGCCTGTTCTTCGACGACCAGGCCGGCATTGCGCACCTGCCGGACGGCAAAGGCCAGGTTCCAGACAGTGGGCACCGGCGGCGCGGCCTCGCCCAACAGGCGATAGAAGTCGTCGGCCGCCCCCGAGCCGACTTGTTGCGTGAGAAAAAGGCCCGTCGGCGTCAGCACGCGCCTGACCTCACCGGGCAGATAGGATTCGTGTCGGCTGACCACGAGATGGAAGGCGCCGTCGGCGAAAGGCAGTGCGCCGCCCTCCGGGCCGGCATCCTGGTCGACATTGTCGGGCGCGCCATCGACCGCCACGACCTCGATGCCGAGCGGTGCGAGCCGGGCACCTGCCACCGGCACGTTGGGCGGCCAGCCTTCGGTCGCGACCGTGCGCCGCGGCAGGTGGGGACGCGCGGCCAGCCATTCGCCGCCGCCGGTGCCGAGATCCAGCAGGTCCGGCGATACCCGCGCCGCCCGGTCGACGATCGCGTCGAAATCCCACGGCGGAACGGTCTCGATCCGTCCGCCATATGACACGTCCCAACCGACGAACGGCCGGCGCATCGCTTCTTTCATGAGCGAGTCGAAATCGGTTTCCACGGCCCAGGGTCCTGTGCTTCCTGACGTTATGCCAGAAAACAGTGCGCCGTATCGCGACGCCATCGTCCGCGCCTTTCCCGATCTCGCAGGCTCCACGTTCCGGTCGCTCGCCATGGGATGGCATTCGCTGGCGATCGACGTCGACGACCGGCTGATCTTCAAGTTTCCGCGCGGAGAGGAAGCAGAACAGGACCTGCGACGCGAAGCACGGATCCTGGAGGCGGTGCGCCCTCGCCTCTCGATGCCCGTGCCGGATCTGCAGCTCTTCGAACAGCCGCTGCTGTTCTCGCGTCACGACAAGATCCCGGGCGAGCACCTGCTCCACGATCAGTACGAAAAGCTGACGCTCGAGGCGCGCGAGCGTCTTGCCGAGATGATTGCTCTCTTCCATGCCGAACTGCATGCGCTCCCTCCCGAAGCGATGCGACGGGCCGGGGCAACCGCGATCAAGCCCTGGCTTTCCTCGGCGGAGATCCGCGCCAAGGCCTTGCCGCTGGTGCCACCCGAACATCGCGCGCTCTGCCAGCGAGCGCTCGACTTCTACGACGCAACGGCACCCGATCCGCTGGGAACGACCTACGGCTTCTTCGACGGCCATGGCTGGAACATGGCTTTCGATCACGTCCGCCAGCAGCTCAACGGCATCTATGATTTCGCCGATTCGGGCTTCGGTTCGCTGCACCAGGATTTCGTATACTCGACCTTCGTTTCGTTCGACCTGACATGGAGGATCATCGATCGTTACACACGCATGACAGGAAGGACGATCGACAAGGAGCGTGTTGTCCTGCTGACGGGCGCGCATCGACTATCGGAGCTTGCCGAGCTCGCCGAGGATTCTCGGCATGTGACCATGGCCCGCAACAACGTCGCCTTCTGGGCGGCGAACACTTTACCTTGATGGATTGTCGGCGATAAGCGGCCGTTCAGCGACGGTCTCTCGCACCAGGGAAATGGTCTCCCTGACCTCGCCATCGAGCACGAGATCGTCTCGCGCCGACAATAGCCAGAGCCGGTCGATCTGGTATCGCAGGATGGGTCTGTCCCACCAGCGATCGATCAACTGCGCGAGATGGCGGGTTTCGTCGGGATCGAGGTCGTCGACCAGGTTGAAAAGTCCCACGAGATAGAGAGTGGTGAGGCGTGCGCCGATCGCCTGCTGTATGAGGCTGATCACGTTCTCGCCGTCGCGGCTCTCCGGATAGACCTTGAGATACAGGCGACCGAGATTGATGTTTCCGGAGAAGAGGCCCCGCAGCTCGACCGACAGCGGGCCGAGGTCTGCGAGCCTGTACCGCTGCGCTGCCGTCAACGATTGCAGGCGCTCGCCGCTGGCCAATGCACCGCAGAGCGTGGCGTGCAGCCGCGATCGCCGCGCTTCGAGGATATGCCAGGCTATCTTCGCGGAGAACGGCGCGGCTCGCAGCTCCCGCTGCAGGTCCAGGTAGCCGGCGCTTTCGTACAGCGTTGGAGGCACTGGAAGAGCAAGAGACGTCACCGAGTCGTGCCTGCCCATCCGGTAGGTCGTGCCGACCTTCGACGCGATGACATTCGGATGGTCCGGCGCGACCAGCGGCAGGTGGGCGAGCCGGTAACTCGTATCGAGCATGAGCCCCAGCCCCGGCTCGAAGGCGGTCCGTTGAGCGACGTAGCCGAGCTCATCGTCGGAACAGAAACGGTTCGTCATCAGCTCGGCGTGCCTCAACCCTTCCGCGACTCGGGCCCAAAGCCTGGCACCCACTTCTCGTGCTTCGGCAGGTCGTCGACGATATCCCACCATGGCGCCTTGGACGAAGTGTAGACATGCAGGCGTGGACGCACGCCGGGATCGTCGTCGAGCAGGCCGGCCGGCACGCTGACGGTCTCGAGATAGGGTGCCTGGCTCGGCACCATGGAACTGCAGACACGGCAGAAGGCACGGATGCTGCCGGGCGTGGACTCGTAGTGATTGATGAGATACTGGCCGCTGGTCCAGCGGAACTTGTCCTTCTCGACATGCGCGTAGGTGGCAAAGCTCGCCCCCGTGAGCTTGCGGCAGATGGTACAGTGGCAATGGGTGAGCGACCGCACGGCATCCATTTCGAAGTGGATGCCGCCGCAAGCGCAGCTTCCTCGGATCATCGCACGGCCTCCTTCCGACAACTCGGAGCCATGGGGCCACCCGAGCTTCCGACCGCAGATGACGGAGGTCAATGCCGACGGAGGAGCATTGTCCCAGGGACAACTGCTCCTCGGCCGCAGATTGCCGAAGGAGGACTACTCCGCCGGCTTCAGCGACGCCGACGAGGCCTTGTGGACGTCCTGCTCGCTGGGCAGCAGGCAGAGCGCCAGGAAGGACGAGAAGGCGACGGCGGCCAGCAGCATCAGGAGGATCGGAAAGCCGGCATCCTTGACCGCCGGGCCAATCAGGGCGACCACGACCGAGCTGATGCCGAAGCCGATGGCCAGCCGCACGCCGGTGACGCGGCTGCGCATGCGGTCGTCGATGTAGCGCACGATCATGGCGTCGGTGAACGGGATGGCACCGAACACCAGCAGCATGAAGCAGATCGCCGTCGCGAACAGCGCCCAGTCGGTCACCTGCGAGGCAATCAGAAACAGCGGCACCTGCAGCAGCACGATCGGCAGATAGATGTTCTTCAGCGGATAGCGGTCGATCAGCTTGCCGACCACGAGCTGGGCGAGCGAGGCCAGCGAGAAGATCACGAACAGCATCATCGCGAGTTCCGCCGGATCCTGCACCGCGCCCTTCACGCGCTCGCGCAGAAGCTCGCCGTTCCCGTTGGTGGTGAAGTTGAAGATGATGCTGCCGGTCACGGCGGTGAAGGTCATGATGGCGAAGACGCGCGCCATGATCGAGGGCGGCAGGTCGAGCATCTTGGCTTTGCGCTTGGCCGGTGCCTCCTCTTCGCGCGGCACCAGCACGACGAAGGCCACGGCGCACACGAGGCAGATCACGCCCGGGATCACAAAGGCCATCTGCCAGCCGAAGCGCTGGGCGATATAGACCGAAACGCCGGCAGCGATGGCGATGCCCATGTTGCCGGCAAGCCCGTTCACGCCGATGGTGAAGCCGGGGTTCTTGGCCTTCTGCACCAGCATCGGGATGCCGACGGGATGATAGATCGACGCGAAGGCGCCCATCAGGGTCAGCGCGGCACCGATCTGCCACTTGTTGCTGCAGAGCGCGATGACCAGCGCGGAGATGCCCATGCCGGCAAAGAAGATCACCATCATGATCCAGCGGCCCCACAGGTCGCCCAGCCGGCCGCTGACCAGCGAGCCTGCGCCGAACATGAAGAGCGCGCCGTAGTTGAACGGCGTCAGTTCGGTCCACGACACGCCCCACACGCCAGCGATGACGCCCCAGCTGTAGGCGAAGACCACGAGGATCCAGTGATCCATGGCGTGGCCGATATTGAGCAGGATGGATGTGGGGCTACCGTGACTCATTCTTACGCTTCCTCCGGACGTTGGAGAGTAGGCATGGCCGCCCTGGCTGTCTTGCGCTAGAATGCCAACTGATGTCGCGAAACGGCCAAACCGCCCGCAAGCAGGCGCCCCGCTCCACCAACCCTGAGGACTATCAGAGGGTCCCACGGGCGGTCGCAGCGATGCCCAAAGACTTCGCGGCAGGCCATCTGATCGCCTCGCACCATCACACCCGCGCCCAGCTGATCTATGCGACGGCCGGCACGATGCGCGTCTCGACCGACACCGCGGTCTGGGTGGTGCCGCCGCAACGCGCTCTGTGGATGCCGGCAGGAGTGCGCCATTCCATCGCCATGTCGGGCGATGTCACCATGCGAACGCTCTACCTCCGCGACGATGCGGCGGCCGGCATGCCCGGCGCCTGCCGTGTACTGCCGGTCTCGCCGCTGCTGCGCGAGCTGATCGTGCGCGCAACCGAACTGCCGGTGCACTACGACGAACGTGGTGCGGCGGGCCATGTCGTGGCCCTTATCCTTGACGAGCTGCATCACGAACGGTCGCTGCCGCTCCATCTGCCGATGCCGCGGGACAAAAGGCTGCGGGGCCTGTGCCTGGCCTTGCTCGAGCAGCCGGGCGACCCGCGTACCCTCGACGAGTGGGCACCATCGACCAATGCCAGCCCCCGAACCCTGGCTCGCCTGTTCGTCGCCGAGACCGGTCTCACCTTCGGCGCCTGGCGCCAGCAGGCCCGCGTGCTCGAGGCAATGGGTCGGCTGGGCGGTGGCCAGGCGGTGACCGACGTGGCGCTGGACCTCGGCTACGACAGTGTCAGCGCCTTCAGTGCCATGTTCCGACGGGCGGCTGGCGTATCGCCCAGTGCCTACCGGCCGTCGCGCTGACGCCGATCCTCCCCAGACGCCTCTTTTCAGCCGCCTGTCGGCCCCACGACCTCCCCTCCCTTGTCAGCCCATCGTCAGCTTCGTGTCGGATGCTCATCCGTGTCGCGTGGGGTTCGGGGGTATGGACAGCGGCGCAGCCGGTTGCCAGCGAGCTCGTCGAATGGACGAGCACGAATAGGCCTTATGCGTTGCCAGTCGTCGTCCGGTGGGAAACCCTGCGCGACATTGCAATTCAACAGAAACGCGGCGGTCGAGACACCGCACGACTTCGGTTTGTTCTGCCCGGCTGCTTTCAGCCGAGCCGGTTACACCTACGCCTAACCTTTGAAAAACCTGCCGGGTCCCCGGAGCGTCGGTCTCGTGCCGCCGTTTCCAGTCCACGAAACGTGTGCTGAGGGGAAACCCTGCCCGGCATGAGGAGATTTCGCATGCCGTTGCAAACGGTTAGCGCATAGGACCCTTGACGCTGAACGGTAATATTCCCCCAATGTCGCCCCCTTTTAGGGTAATCTAAATTGTCGTTTACCTGAGAGTCGTTGCTCCGCCGCCGCTTGGAGTTTCTGTTGAAGCCGACCGATATCGCAAATCCCGACTACTTTCATAAAGTAGTCGACTGCCAGTGGGCCTGCCCCGCGCATACGCCCGTCCCCGAGTACATCAGGTTGATCGCGCACGGACGGTACTCCGACGCGTACATGATCAACTGGAAGTCCAACGTCTTTCCGGGAATTCTCGGCCGCACCTGCGACCGACCCTGCGAGCCGGCCTGCCGGCGCAGCCGCGTCGAGGACGAGAACCTCGTCAAGGGCAAGAAAGAGCCGGTTGCGATCTGCCGCCTGAAGCGCGTCGCCGCCGACTACAAGGACGACGATGTCGGCACCCGCATGCCCAAGGCACCGGCCAAGAACGGCAAGAAGGTTGCCTGCGTGGGGGGCGGTCCGGCCTCCCTCACCGTGGCGCGCGACCTCGCCGTGCTGGGCTACGAGATCGAGATCTTCGATCAGGATCCCAAGCTCGGCGGCTTTATCCGCACTCAGATCCCGCATTTCCGACTGCCGGAATCGGTGATCGACGAGGAAGTCGGCTACATCACCGGCATCGGCAACATCGAGTTCCGCCATCAGAAGGTGGACTCGATGAAGCAGATCCTGGGCCAAGGCTACGACGCGGTCTTCGTCGGGTCCGGCGCTCCGCGTGGCCGCGACCTCGACGTGCCGGGCCGCCAGGAAGCCGCCACCAACATCCATATCGGCCTAGACTGGCTGTCGTCGGTCTCGTTCGGCCACACCACCTCGATCGGCAAGCGCGTGATCGTGCTGGGCGGCGGCAACACAGCGATGGACTGCTGCCGCACCGCGCGCCGCCTCGGCGGCCAGGACGTCAAGGTGATCGTCCGCTCCGGCTTCGAGGAGATGAAGGCCTCGCCGTGGGAAAAGGAAGACGCGATGGGCGAGGACATCCCCATCCTGAACTTCCTCGTCCCGAAGGAAGTGACGCATGACGGTGGCCGGATCACCGGCGTGCTGTTCGAGAAGGTCAAGGCGGAATACGACGCCAAGGGCCGCCGCTCGCTGGTGCCGTCGGGTGAACCCGACCAGCACTTCGAATGCGACGACGTGCTGGTGGCGATCGGCCAGGAGAACGCCTTTCCCTGGATCGAGAAGGACGCCGGCATCGAGTTCGACAAGTGGGGACTGCCGCAGCTCGGCGAGACGACGCTGCAGAGCACCAACAAGAAGGTGTTTTTCGGCGGCGACGCCGCTTTCGGCCCCAAGAACATCATCTGGGCGGCCGCGCACGGCCACGATGCGGCGATCTCGATCCACAAGTTCCTGGGCGGCGAGAATGTCGAGGAGCGCCCGGCTCCCGGCGTGAACATCGTCAGCCAGAAGATGGGCATCCACGAGTGGAGCTACGACAACGCCCCCACCGTCGACCATCGTTTCAAGGTGCCGCACCGCCCCAAGCAGGAGGCGTTGAAGGACATCATGGCCGAGGTCGAGCTCGGCTTCGATCCGCAACTCGCCTTCAAGGAAGCGCAGCGCTGCCTGAACTGCGACGTGCAGACCGTGTTTACCGGTAACCTCTGCATCGAGTGCGATGCCTGCGTCGACATCTGCCCGATGGACTGCATCACCTTCGCCGAGAACGGCGAGGAGAAGGAGCTGCGCGGGCGGCTGAGCGCACCGGCGATCAACCCGACGCAGGATCTCTATATCGGCAACGACCTCAAGACCGGCCGCGTCATGGTCAAGGACGAGGACGTCTGCCTGCATTGCGGGTTGTGCGCCGAGCGCTGCCCGACCGGCGCATGGGATATGCGCAAGTACTACATGGAAATGACTTACGCGGGGCAAGCATGCCGCAAGCAATAACTGCCGTTAACGACTTCGTCGTCAAGTTCGCGAACGTCAACGGCTCCGGATCGGCAAGCGCCAACGAGCTTTTCGCCCGCTCGATCCTGCGCATGGGCGTGCCCGTCAGCCCGCGCAACATCTTCCCCTCGAACATCCAGGGCCTGCCGACCTGGTACGAGGTACGCGTCACGGAGAAGGGCTATCTCGGCCGCCGCGGCGGCGTCGACATGATGGTCGCGATGAACCCGCAGACCTGGGCTGAGGACGTGAAGGAGATCACGCCGGGCGGCTATCTCTTCTACGACAGCACCAAGCCCATGCCGTCGTCGATGTTCCGCGAGGACATCAACGTCATCGGCGTGCCACTCACGGCCATCACCAACGCCACCTACTCCGACGCCCGTCAGCGCCAGCTCTTCAAGAACATCATCTATGTCGGTGCGCTCTCCGTGCTGCTCGACATCGACGAGAAGGAGATCCAGCGGCTGTTCGGCGAGCAGTTCAAGGGCAAGGAAAAGCTCATCGACTCGAACGTCAAGGCAATGAACCTTGGCCGGGACTGGGTGAAGCAGCATGTCGATCCCGACCTGGTGAAGCTCAAGGTCCGCAAGGCCGACAATGTCGGCGACCGCATCTTCGTCGAGGGCAACAGTGCAGCCGCCCTGGGCGCCGTCTATGGCGGCGCCACGGTCTGCGCCTGGTACCCGATCACGCCGTCCTCCTCGCTCGCCGAGGCGTTCATGGCGCACTGCAAGAAGCTGCGCCACGACAAGGACGGCAAGGCCAAATACGCGATCGTCCAGGCCGAGGATGAGCTCGCCTCGATCGGCATGGTGATCGGCGCTGGCTGGAACGGCTCGCGTGCCTTCACCGCGACCTCCGGCCCCGGCATCTCGCTGATGACCGAGTTCATCGGTCTCGCCTACTTCGCCGAGGTGCCGGCGGTGATCGTCAACGTGCAGCGCGGCGGCCCCTCGACCGGCATGCCGACGCGCACGCAGCAGTCGGACCTGCTGTCCTGCGCCTACGCTTCCAACGGCGATACCAAGCACGTGCTGCTGTTCCCCGAGGACCCGCGTGAGTGCTTCGAGTTCACCGCCGACGCGCTCGACCTCGCCGACCGCCTGCAGACGCCGGTGTTCGTCATGACCGACCTCGACATCGGCATGAACCACCGCCTGTGCAAGCCGCTGGCCTGGGACGAGAAGCGCGTGCTCGACCGTGGCAAGGTCATGACCGCCGCCGACCTCGACGCCGGCAAGACTTTCGGCCGCTACCTCGACGTCGACGGTGACGGCATCCCCTTCCGCACCTATCCCGGCACACACCCGACCAAGGGTTCCTACTTCACGCGCGGCACGACCAAGGACGAGTTCGCGCGTTATAGTGAGGAAGGCCCGGTCTATGTGCGCAACATGGAGCGGCTGCAGAAGAAATTCCATACCGCCGCCAAGATCGCGCCGCAGCCCGTGCGCTACTCGTCGCCCAAGACGACCCGTTACGGCGTGATCTACTTCGGCTCGACCAGCCCCGCGATGACCGAGGCGCTCGACCATCTCGAGGCCGACGGCAATCACGTCAACGCGCTGCGCGTGCGGTCCTTCCCGTTCGCCCAGACCGTCGAGGAATTCATCCACGAGCACGAGAAGGTGTTCGTGGTCGAGCAGAACCGCGATGGCCAGTTGCGCACCATGCTGATGAGCGAGTTCACGCTCGACGCCCGCAAGCTGGTGCCGGTCCTGCATTACGACGGCACGCCGATCACGGCGCGCTTCATTGCGGGCGACATCGCCAAGAAGCTCGCTCAGTTCAAAGTTGTCTCGTTTGAAAAGGCGGCGTCATGACCTACATCGCCAAGCCCCGGCTGCACCATCCCTCGCTGGTCAAGAACAAGGCGGGCTACACGCGGCGCGACTACGAAGGCGCCGTCTCGACACTGTGCGCCGGCTGCGGCCACGATTCGATCAGCGCCGCCATCATCCAGGCCTGCTACGAGCTCGACATCCTGCCGCACCAGGTCGCCAAGCTCTCCGGCATCGGCTGCTCGTCCAAAGCACCGACCTACTTCGTGGGCGCGAGCCACGGCTTCAACACCGTGCATGGCCGCATGCCGTCAGTGATGACCGGCGCCAATCTCGCCAACCGCGACCTGATCTACATGGGCGTGTCCGGCGACGGCGATTCCGCCTCGATCGGGCTCGGCCAGTTCGCCCACGTCATGCGCCGCGGCGTCAACATGACCTACATCGTCATGAACAACGGCGTGTACGGCCTCACCAAGGGCCAGTTCTCGGCCACCGCCGACAAGGGCTCGATCAGCAAGAAGGGCGTCGCCAACTCCGACTCCTCGATCGACATGGTGTCGCTTGCCATCCTGATGGGTGCCACCTTCGTCGGCCGCTCCTTCTCGGGCGACAAGCACCAGCTCGTGCCGCTGATCAAGGCGGCGATGATGCACAAGGGCGCGGCCTTCCTCGACGTTATCAGCCCCTGCGTGGCCTTCAACAACCATGCCGGCTCGACCAAGAGCTACGACTATGTGCGCGAGCACAACGAGGCGCTGAACCGGGTCGACTTCATCGAGGGCCGCGAGGAGATCACCGCCGACTACGAGCCGGGCAGCCTGACCACCGTGCAGCAGCACGACGGCTCCCTGCTGCGCCTGCGCAAGCTCGGTGAGGAGTACGACCCCTCCGACAAGGTTGCCGCGATGAAGCGCGTCCAGGAGGGCATGCATGCCGGCGAGGTCGTGACCGGTCTTCTTTACGTCGATCCCTCGCCGAAGGACCTGCACGACAACCTGAACACGGTCGACGTGCCACTGAACACGCTCGACGCCGAAGAGCTCGTCCCGGGTCCCGCGGCGCTCGAGCGGATCAACGCCGGGCTGCGGTAGGCCGCCCGCTCAGCGCACGAAGAAATCGTCGTACAGTTCCGGCGGGAAGAGCGGGTCGGCGAACAGCCGGCTGTGGGCATTCTCGCCGAACTGGGCGCGATAGAGCATGTTGAGGCGGCCGATGGCGAGGACATGCCCCTGCCGCGGCCCCATCATCGTACGCGTCGCCGGATCAACCCTGACGTCGTGGATCATCGCCACCGGCGTGTGCAGGTCGATGCCCGTATCGTAAAGCTCTTGGAAGCGGCGGATTGCGGTGGTGGTCTTCTGGCCGCAGACGCCGTCGATGGTGAGGCGGATGTCCCGGCCGCTGCCGTCGCGTGAATAGTCGCGCGTGATCCCTTCCGAGATTTCCGGCCTGGTTTGCGCAGCGGCCAGGAAAAACTGCACCAGCAGCACGTCCTTGCGCATGTTGCGGCCACCAACGCCCACGGCAAAGTCCGTCGTGTAGACGCGCGTGAGCAAAGCTGCCGGCGTCGCGAATATCAAAAGACGTGGCATGTAACGTGTCCCGATCAGGCAGCCAGCGAACGCAACGCTCACGCGACACGCAGGCGTTGTATCACGGCTTCACTTCTGATCGAAATGCCAGACCCCCTCCCAGCCCGGCGGCATCCCCGACTCGAGAAGCCTGTTGCAGCGCTCGATGAAGGTGCGGCTCGGCCTATCTCCCGGGCGCAGGGCCAGCGTCGCGGAGAAGGCGGTGATCGCAGCGTCGAAGCGGCCGGCGGCATAGGCGTCGCGCGCGGCGCGCCATTGCTCCAGGAACTCGCCATGACCGGCCGCGGCGGACGCCTCGCCCAGCGGTTCGTAGATGTCGAGGGCCTCGGTCGTGCCCGCCGCAACGACGCGGTCGACGTGACGCCAGACGAAGTGGTCGGCGGCGATGGCCGCCACCTCGCCGCTGGCCAGGATCTCGGTCCCGTAGGCCTTGTTCAGGCCTTCCAGGCGTGAGGCCTGGTTGGCGACCTGGCCGACCAGCGTGTAGTTGATGCGCTCGCGCGCGCCGACATTGCCGACGACGGCCGGGCCGGTATGCAAGCCGATCCGCGTCCGGAACGCCGGCCGGCCGAGGCCGCGCCACTTGTCACCGAGCTGCCGGCTCGCCGCACTCGCCTGCAAGGCGGCCCGACAAGCGTGAACGACATGATCGGGGTCGAGCTCCGGCGCATTCCAGAAGGCCATGACGCTGTCGCCGATATACTTGTCGATCATCCCGTGATTGCCGGAAATCGCGCCGCCCAGCGCCTCGAAATAGCGCGACAGCCGGCTGGTCAGCAGTTCCGGCTCGATGTTCTCGCTCAGCCGCGAAAACCCCTCGATGTCCGTGAACATCACCGTCACGTCGCGCCGCACGCCACCGACCTCCGCGCTGTGGGTGGAACGCATGACCTGGTGGACCAGATTCTTCGACACGTAGCGGCCAAACACCTCCAGTCCTTCACGCATGCGTTCGACCGAGTCCGACAGGCGCCGGATCTCGGTGATGCTGCTCTTCACCGGCACCCGGTTCGAGAAATCGAGACCGCGGATCTGCTCGGTCTTGGTCGCGATACGGCCGATCGCCCGCGACAGCAGCAGCGACGCCGCCAACGCCGCGCCGATGGCGAGTGCGACGGTGGCCACGGCCAGGATCGCGGTGCGCTCCAGCAGCCCCCGCGAGGCGGCAAAGAGCTCGTCGACCGGCACGGCGGTGGCGACAGCAAAGCCCCGGCCGAGCACTGGCGGCACTGGCCGCACGATCAGGCGATAAGCCCGGCCGTCGACCGTCGCGCTACGATCGAGGTGCCAGTCCGACCTACTGGCTTGCGCAACCACCTCACGCAGCGCCTGGCGAACCTCCCGATCCTGAGGCGAACAGGCCGGCGCGGGTTCCTGGCAAGGCTCGGACTCGATCAGCACATCCGACGCCCCGGCCGACACCATGACCACCGAGCCTGGTGTGATCCTGTACTCGCCGATCAGCCGCGCCAGCGTGCCCAACCTGAAATCGAAGCCGAGAACGCCCCCCGCCGCCATCGGAATGCCAGCGGAAAGCCCGGGCTCGTTCGACCAGGCGAAACGATAGAGGTCGGTCAGAGCTGGCCCCTGTCGGCGGATCGTCTCCTCGAACCAGGGCCGGGTACGCGGATCGAAATCGCTGGCAAAGGTCGGCCCGGCGACCATCGTCCCGTCTGACAGGACGAACGACCATGTCTCGCGCCGTGCCGCCCCCTCGCCTTCCACCGCGCGCAGGGCAGCCGAAGCGCCTTCGGGCAGTCCGAGTTCCGCTCGCTGGCCGGCGGAAAAGTATGTGGGCCGACCGGCATAGAGGAAGTGGCCGTCGGCGTAGCCGGCATAGACCGCGGCGACGGCAGGGTGTCGGCCCAGCAGCCCAACGAGCTGGCGACGCCGTTCGTCGTCGGCCAAGGATTCCGCCTGCCCTGTTGCTCCCGACTCGGGCGCGAAGCTCGGCTGGGCGCCGAGCGTCTGGCCGGCCGCCATAATGATGCGCACGCCATCGGTCAGGAACGACGAGACGGCTCTGGTCAGCGCCGCCGTGCGCTCATCGGCACGGCGCTGTTCCAGCGAATCGGTCGTCAGCCAGCCCAGCCACAGCAACGCCGAGGCCAGCGGCACGACGATCAGCGCCATCAGCCCCAGGATACTCACGCTGAAGGAGATCGATCGGGGCCAGAGCCTCCTCATCGCGGTCACGCCTCCCCGCCCATTCCGGATGACAGTTTTACGGTCAAGCCGAGGGCGTCGACAATTGCGGGACCTCCCGCAACATCGACCTGAGGCGCATACCAGGGTCCGACGACGAAGTACCGGTGCAGTGAATGAGCCGAACCGGCCGAGAGCTCGCCGCTAGAGGTCGACGCGCTCCTCGGCGACCGACTTGCGTTCCGCCATGTTGAAGCGGCCGGCATAGATAGGCCGTTCACCGGTCGTCGGACCGGGATACTGCACGATCAGGATCTCGCCGCCGGTCTCAGTATGGAACTCGCCTTCGAAATGTGGGTCGGGATGATAAAGCATGGTGCCGGGCGGGCAGAGCCGGCCGTCGATCTTGAAGTCACCCTTCAGCACGAACCAGACCTGGGCGAAGCCGTGATAGTGCTCGGGATGGTAGGCGCCGGGTTCGAGCCGCAGGATGCCGGCGTTGGGCTCGGTCGGGCTGTCGGGGCGCGGATGGAACAGCATCTTGCCGGTCTCGCCCGGCCAGCGGATGGTTTCCCAGTCGATCTCGTCGAGATGGCGCACCATGTAGGGCTTGTGGTCGCGTCGCGACGCTTGGCGCGCGGTGTCGAGCCCGGCATTGGCCTCGGCCGTATCGGGAACGTGCTTGCTTGTCTGCTGGCTCATGGTTAGGTCTCCTCCTTCTTCGTCGTGGTCGTCGCAAGGCGCCACCAATCGGGCAGATCTCCGGCATCGGCGGGACGCGCCACCGTCATCAGCATCTGCGCCTGGCCGCGACCGGCATTCTCGGCGCGGTGCGGCTGCTGGGAGTCGATCAGGATGCCGTCGCCGGCCTTCAGCCGATACTGGGCGTCGCCGACATGGAACAACACCTCGCCCGAAAGCACGTAGCAATGCTCCTGCCCGGGATGAGAGACCGTGGCCGCCATGCCCTTGGCGCGCGGAAAGACGAGATGGAATACCTCCAGCCGATCGAGTGGTGCACCGCCCCCAAGATGGCGCCAGCGATAGCCGGTGGCCGCCACTTCCTGGAGGTCGCCCACGTCCACATCGGCACGATGCACGGCCACGCGCGTCTTGGCCGGTGCGGTCTCGCTCGGGAACAGCTCGTGCAGGCCGAGCGCCAGTGCGTCGGCGAGCTGGATCAGGTTGGCGATCGAGGCCGCCGCCTGGCCACGCTCGAGCTTCGAGAGAAACCCTTCGGACACGCCGGCCTGGCGCGCCACCGACGCTAAGGTGAGCCCCGCGCCGAGGCGAGCGGCGCGCAGACGGCGGCCGATGTCCTGGGTGGTACGGGCGATCTTGTCCATGGCGGGAGCATGGGCCGGACTTTCCTTATAGGCAAGTATTCTTTCTATTCAGGAAAATGCGTTTTCCCGGCCTTTCCTGCGTAAGCTCGCGGCCCATGAACGAGACGACAAAGGGCTTCCGCCTGAGCGACGGCACTCTGGTGCCCTGGGGCACCCGCTTCGACGAGGTCGTGAAGGATTTCGAGCGCACCGGCTATGCCAGCCGCGAGTTCGCCTGCCCCGAGGCCTACGGCTTCGCCACGCGCTACCTCGAAGTGACGGCGCCGCGGCCCGACCGGCCGATCCTGACGGTTGCCTACGAGCTGGCGACGACCGACCGACCGCCGAAGGACGTGTTCGCGCAACTGGTGATCAAGCTCGGCATGCCGGGCGAGATCGATCGCGACGAGCTCTCGCCGCACGCTCATTCCTCAAGCCATGTCGTGCTCTACGCCAACTGGAAGACGAAAGGCCATCCGATCGGCGTCTCCTTCTACGGCGCGCCGCGGGAGTCCGCCTTCGGCGGCGGCATCGGCAAACTCTATCTGAGCTGGGGCGACCTCGAGGCTGCCGCTGCGCCTTGGATGTCGGCCTGGCTTACGGCCAACCAGGAGGTCGAGCAGGCCGCAGGCGCCGTCGGCAAGATCCAGCTCTTTTCCGTGCAGTACGATACCCGCGTCTCGCTGCAGAACGATCCCAAACGCCCAGCCGATCTCTGCCTGAACTCGCCCGAGATCCTGAACACCCCGCATTCGATTGCACGGCAGCTCAACGACAAGCGCTTCGCGCTGTGGAGCGACCAGACCGGCACGCGCTGGCACCTGTCGACCCGCAGCGACACGGTCCTTCTGGGTGGTCCCGAGACCTCCGAGGTCAGGCTAACCCAGCTCGAACCGGCGCGCGGCGGCGGCTCGGCCACCATCGATATCGGCCGCTGGTGGGCACGCGACGCCTGGAAGTCCCGCAGCATCGCCGAGGCCGAGCGCGCGTTGGAGCGCGTGCCCGGCCTCACGTTCAAACGCTACTCAGGCCACGACGCCTAAGGTGCCCGTCTCTCCCGGCGTGCGGCGCAGCTCGAGCTGGCGCTGGTGCCATTTCTTGAGCGACGGGCGGTGGCCGATCGAGACCATGGTGGTTCCCGGCAAACGGTCTTTCAACACACCGTAGACTGCCGTTTCGTTGGCCTCGTCGAGCGAGGCGGTGGCCTCGTCGAGGAACAGCCAGTCCGGCTTGAAGACCAGTGCGCGGGCAATAGCGAGTCGCTGCTGCTCACCGCCGGACAGCACGTTGCTCCAATGCGCCTCTTCGTCCAGGCGTGGTGCGAGATGGCCGAGCTGCGCCGCCTTCAGGGCGTCGATGATCTCGCCGTCGCTCGCCCTCGATTCCTTGTCCGGATACTTCACCGCGTCGCGCAGGGTGGCGATCGGAATGTAGGGCTTCTGCGGCAGGAACAGCACGCGCGCTCCGGCCGGCACCTTCACCTGACCGTGACCGAACGGCCAGATGCCGGCGAGCGCGCGGAACAGCGTGCTCTTGCCCGAGCCGCTGGTGCCGGTGATCAGGGTCGAGGTGCCCGTGGGCAGGACCAGGTTGAGGTCGGCCAGCAGTTTCTGTCCGTTGGGCAAAGCGAGGTCGAGGCCTGCGGTCGCGACATCGGCGGTCCCCGTCTGCGGGACGACCGAAATGGCCCCTTCCGGCTTCTCGTCGATCGCCTTCTGCAGGCCGCGCAGACGCTCCATCACGGCCTTGAGCTCGGCCACGGTCGTATAGTTGTCGATGAAGAAGGAGAGCGCCCCCTGCACCTGACCGAAAGCTTGCGAGGTCTGCATCACGACGCCGAGCGTGATGGCGCCGGCGAAGAACTTGGGCGCGGTGACGACGAAGGGGAAGATGATGGCGAGCTGGCCGTAGCCGATCTGGTAGAAGGCGAGCTGCAGCTCCGTCACCAGGACGCGCCAGGCATTGTTGAAGACGTCAGTGAAACGGGCATCCAGCACCTCGGTCTCGCGTGGTTCGCCGCGATAGAGGGCGATGCCTTCGGCGTTCTCGCGCACCCGCACCAGGCTGAAGCGGAAATTCGCCTCGTAGCGCTGTTGCATGAAGTTGAGGGGAATCAGGCGCCGGCCGACCAGGTTGGCAAAGAACGTGCCGAAGAAAGCATAGAGCAGCGCAGCCCAGACCATGTAACCCGGGATCGTCACGTCGATGCCGATGGGGGCGAGCGAGATCGGCCCCGACAGCATCCACAGCACCACCAGGAAGGACACCAGGGTGGCGACCGCGCCGATGAAGCCCAGCAGCAGGGTCATCGTGTAGAAGCCCAGCAGCCGCAGATCCTCGGCGATGCGCTGGTCGGCGTTGTCGACCTGGCGCGACAGCTCGATCCGATAGTAGCCGCGGCCGTCCATCCAATGGCCGAGATAGTGCCGCGTCAACCACCGCCGCCAGCGCAGGCGGAGATAGGGACTTACCAGGCCGCGCGCCAGGCCGAAGAAGATCGTGAGCGCCGCGATCCAGCTGAAGTTGATCATCTCGGTCCAGAAGTCGGCCTCGTTCTTGTTCTGCAGCGCGTCGTAGAAGCGCCGGTTCCACTCGCTGTAGGCGACATTGACCGAGACCGCAGCCAGGGTGAGCGCAATCGCCCCCACCAGCAGCGCGATCGCGATCCAGCGCTCCTCCGAGCGGAAGTAGGGGGTGGTGAGCCGCCACCAATCCCCGAAGAACGAGCCAACGCTTTTCATGCCGGAATCCTTTCGGCCGGCACAGTAACCTTACATTTGGCTGGGCAGCCAGAGTGCGATGATCGGAAAGGCGATCAGGATAATCAGTCGCAGCAGATCGGTTGCAATGAATGGCAGAACGCCCTTGAAGATGGAGGTGAAGGTGACGTCCTGCACCACGCTCTTGATCACGAAAACGTTCATGCCGACCGGCGGATGGATCAGGCCGAGCTCGACGGTCATCACGATGATGACGCCGAACCAGATCGGATCAAAGCCGAGTGCGCTCACCACCGGAAAGATGATCGGCACGGTCAGGATGATCATCGCCATGGCGTCCATCAGACAGCCCAGGATCAGATACATGACCATGATGATGGCGAGCACGCCGTAGGGGCCGATGCCGAGGCCGGTCAGGAACTCGGTCACCTTCTGCGGCACCTGGGTGATGGTGAGGAAGTAGCCGAACAGCAGAGCGCCGATCAGCACCGTGAAAACCGCCGCCGCCGTGCGCGTGGCCTGCAGCAAGGAGGCGCGGATGCCGGCGCGATCCAGGCGGCGGCGCAGCACGCCCAGCAGGAAGGCGCCGCTCGCTCCGACGCCACCCGCTTCGGTCGGTGTGAAGACACCGCCATAGAGCCCGCCGATCACCAGCACGAAAAGCAGCACAGGTGCCCAGACGTCGCGCAGCCCGCCGACCCGCTCCGCCCAGCTCGCCTTGGGCACCGTCGGTAGATAGTCGGGCTTCACGCGGCAGATGATCGAGATGGTCACCATGTACATGGCGATCGCCAGCAGGCCGGGCAGGATGCCGGCTCGGAACAGCATGCCGATATCCTGCTGGGTGATCAGCCCGTAGACCGCCAGCACGGTCGAGGGCGGCAGCATCGCCCCCAACGTGCCGCCGGCGGCAATCACGCCGGTCGCGAAGCTCTGCGGGTAGTTGTAGCGGCGCATCTCCGGATAGGCGACGGTCGAGAAGGTGGCGGCGGTCGCCACCGAAGACCCGGAGATTGCCGCAAACCCGCCGCAGGCGAAGACTGTGGCGATGCCGAGCCCGCCGCGCCAGTGCCCGACCATCGTATTGGCGGCGCGAAAGAGCTCGCGGCTCACCCCGGAATGGGAGACGAAGGCGCCCATCAGCAGGAACATCGGGATGACGCCGAACTGGTAGTCGGTGACGGTACGCATCGACACCTGGCCGATCAGCTTCAGCGCCGGCGTTCCGCCCGTCAGATAGGCGTAACCGCTGACGCCCACCAACCCCATCGCCATGCCGACCGGCACGCGCAGCAGCATCAGCGCGAACAGCGCCACGAAGCCCAGGATGGCGACGGTGTCGGCGCTCATTCGGTGGTGGTCCCGCCCGCGGTGGCCTTTACGTCGTGGATGTCCTCGGGATGGAAGATCAGGCGATAGGTACGGATCGCGATCAGCACCACCGCCGAAACATCACCCGCCCAGGCGACGGCGAAGAACGGCCAGGTCGGCAGGCCGAGATCGTAGGTCAGGACGTTGTCGTTGTAGGTCGAATGCACCTTGTCGAACAGCGTGTAGGTCTGCACCGTCACGACGAACAGCAGGACGAGCGTGGCGAAGATGTCGATCGCCCGCTTCCAGCGCGGATTGGCCGAGGCCCAGATCAAGTCGACGGTGATGTGCGTGCCGCGATATGAAGTGGCGGCGATTCCCCAGAAGATCAGGATACCGAGCAGCATGCGGCCGACATCGTAGGAGTCGGGGATCTGCACGCTGAAGAAGCGCCGCAGCAGCACCGAAATGAAGATGTCGGCCGCCACCAGGCCGACGAACATCGCCGCGATCCACTCGATCGTATCGATGATGCGGTCCATGACGCTGCGCTTCATCTCTTCGCCTCCCCCGTCAACGGGGGAGGTGCGCGCGTCTGCGCGGGCGGAGGGGTCATGACCCCTCCGTCGTCGTGAGACGACGACACCTCCCCATGTGAATGGGGAGGCGAGAGGTAATCAGAACCCGGCACTGTATTTCGCGACCGTCGCCTCGAAGTCCTTGTAGATCGCGTCGGCGTCACCGCCGACCTTCTTCACGGCCTCGGCCCAGGCCTTGTGCAGTGGCGCCACGCTGGCCTTCCAGGCTTTGAGCTGGTCGGGCGTCAGCGCATAGACCTCGTGGCCGGGCAATGCCTTCATCTTGTCGCGGCCGGCCGCTTCGAAGTCGTGCCAGGGGCCGCTGAGCTTCACGGCCCATTCGGTGGTGCAGTGATCGTCGATCACCTTCTTCTGCGCCGGCGACATCGCATCGTACTTCGCCTTGTTCATCGAGTAGGTGAACACGGTCGAATAGAGTGGCGCATCGATATGGTACTTGGTCACCTTGTCGAGGCCGAACAGGAACATCGAGCCCCACGGAAAGAAGATGCCGTCGGCGACCTTGCGCTCGAGCACGTCGCGCGCCTCGGGTGCCGAGGCCTGCACGTTGGTGCCGCCCATCATGGTCACCATCTGGCCGATGGTGCTCTGTGCCGGGCGGATCTTCATGCCCTTGATGTCCTCGGGCACGACCACCTTCTTGGTGCCGTGATAGGTGGCGGGATCGTGGATGAAGGCGAAGCAGAAATGCGTGTCCTTCATCTCGGTGGCGGCGTACTTGCGATACCAGGCATCGAGCGCCGCCGTGCCCTTGCGGCCATCCGAGAAGGTGAAGGGGATCTGGCCGACCGCGATCACCGGGAAGCGGCCGGGCTGGTAGCCGGGATTGACGTAGGTGATGTCGGCAATGCCGTCGCGCGCCATGTCGTAATGGTCGAATGCCTTGCCGAGCTGCTCGGATGGAAACACCGTCGTCTTGATCGAGCCGTTGGACGCCTTCTCGATCGAGGCCGCCCACTCCTTGCTAGCCGGCACCAGCGCATGGGCCGGCGGCACCCAGAGTGAAATCTTGAGATCGACCGGTTTGGCCTTGTCCTGGGCCTCGGCCGACAAAACCCATCCAGACGCCCCGATGAGGCCGATTGCCAGCGCCCGTACGAGCTTCTTCATGGCATTCCCTCCAGATTGTTTGTTCCCCAAACTATACTGGCCCATGACAATTGCGCCAACCGGGTTTATAGCGCCCGCGCAATGGATGCTTCTCCGCTCGCCTCCCGGCGCGTCGCCCTGGATGTGCTGGTCGCCTGCCTCGACAAGGGACAACCGCTCGACGACGCGCTGGCGCGCCATCCGGGCTTTTCCGGCCTCGATCCGCGCGACCGCGCTTTCGTGCGCCTGCTGCTCGCCACGACGCTCCGTCGATTGGGCGAAATCGAAGAGGTGCTGGCCGGCCTGGTCGAGCGGCCGCTGGAGGGCGCCAATGCCGCAGGTCGGCAGATCCTGCGCCTGGGCGCCGCCCAGCTCCTGTTTCTCGGCACCCCCGCCCATGCCGCCGTCGACACATCGGTGCGCCTCACCGAGTTGGCCCGGCTGGCGCATCTCAAGGGCCTCACCAACGCCGTGCTGCGCCGCATCGCCCGTGACGGCGGGGCGTTGATGGGCGATCGCGATCCGGCCCGGCTGAACACACCGCAGTGGCTGTGGGAAAGCTGGTCCAGCGCCTATGGCGAGGCCGAGACGCGCGCCATTGCCACCGCTCACCTGATCGAAGCCCCGCTCGACCTGACGCCCCGCGCCGACGCCGACTTCTGGGCAGGCCGCCTCGAAGCCGAAAAGCTGCCGACGGGCACCTTGCGCCGGGCCGGCGGCGGCGCCATCGCCGAATTGCCGGGCTTCGCAGAAGGGGCGTGGTGGGTGCAGGACGCCGCCGCCACCTTGCCGGCCCGCCTGCTGGGCGATGTCGCGGGCAAGAACGTGGCCGATCTCTGCGCCGCCCCCGGTGGCAAGACCTTGCAGCTCTGCGCCGCCGGCGCCCAGGTCACCGCCGTCGACATCTCGGCGCGTCGCATGACGCGGCTGGGCGAAAATCTGGCGCGCGCCGGTTTCACGGCCGAGTTGGTGACGTCCGACGCCACCAAGTGGCAGACCGATCGCACCTTCGATGCCCTGCTGCTCGACGCGCCCTGCTCCGGCACCGGCACCTTGCGACGTCATCCCGATATCGCCTGGCTGAAGGGCGAAGACGACGTCGACCGCCTCACCGTCACCCAGGACCGGCTGCTGGTGCGCGCAACCGAATTGCTGAAACCGGGCGGTATCCTGATCTATGCAGTCTGCTCGCTGCAGGACGACGAAGGCCCGGCGCGGCTCGATGCCTTGCTGGCCCGCGACAAGCGCCTCGCGCGTGTGCCGGTCCAGCCAGCGGAACTGCCGGGGCTCGAAGCCGCAATCACCAACGACGGCGACGTCCGCACCCTGCCCTCGATGTGGCCCGAGCGCGGCGGCCTCGACGGCTTTTTCATAGGCCGCGTCATTCGCCAGTGAAACCGTCCGGTTGACTTGTCCGGCCTCCTGGACGCCTATTGGATCTCAAGGGAAAATTGGAGGAACCGCGCATGACCATGACGCGCCGCGGACTGTTGTCCGCCACCGCTGCCGCTTCTCTTGCTGCCCCCTGGATTGCGGGAACCGCACGCGCCCAAGCGCGCGAACTCAAGATCTCGCACCAGTTTCCCGGCGGCACGCTCGACAGCGGCGACTTCCGCGACCAGCTCTGCCGCCGCTTCGCCGCCGAGCTTGCCAAACGCACCAATGGCGCACTGACCGCCACCGTCTATCCCGGCTCATCCCTGGTGAAGACGGTTGCGCAGTATTCGGCGCTGCGCCGCGGTGCCCTCGACATGTCGCTCTATCCGTTGAACTACGCCGGCGGGGAAGTGAGCGAATACAATATCGGCTTCATGCCGGGCGTGATCACGTCACTCGATCAAGGCTATGCCTGGAAGAAGGCGGAGATCGGCAAGAGGCTCACCGCGCTCATGGCGGAAAAGGGCGCCATCCCGGTCACCTGGCTGTGGCAGGCCGGCGGCATCGCGAGCCGTACGCATCCCATCCTGGTGCCAGAGAACGTCAAGGGCCTGAAGGTCCGCGGTGGCAGCCGTGAGATGGACCTGATGCTGAAGGGCGCCGGCGCTGCCGTGGTCAGCATGCCGTCGAACGAGCTCTATGCAGCCATGCAGACCGGCACGATGGATGTCGCCATGACCTCCTCGACCAGCCTGATGTCCTTCCGGCTGGAGGAGATCGCCAAGAACCTGACGACCGGCCGCGGCAAGGGCTTCTTCTTCATCTACGAGCCGTTGCTGATGTCCAAGCAGATCTTCGAGTCGCTGCCCAAGGACCAGCAGACCGCGATTATGGACGTCGGCGCCGACATGGAGAAGTTCGGCCTCGAGAAATCCCGGGCCGACGACGTCATCGTCGCCCAGGTCTACGAGAAAGCCGGCATCAAGGTCCACGATCTCGACCAGGCCCAGGCCGACCAGTGGAAGGCCGTCGCACGCGACACCTGCTGGAAGGAATTCGCCGCCAAGTCAGCGACCAACGCCGAATTCCTCAAGCTGTCGCAGCAAGTCGCGTGATCCTCCTCGATCGGCTCAATCGGGCGATCGTCGCCCTGTCGGCGGTCGCGCTGCTCGTTTCGTCCTGCGTACTGACCTACAGCGTGGTGCTGCGGTATTTCTCGCCGCAGCCCACCGACTGGCAGGATGAGTTCTCCGTCTTCCTGCTGATCGGCGTCACCTTCATGTCGGCCGCCTGGGTGCATTCGCAGCGCGGCCATATCGGCATCGAGGCGATCCGCGGCCTGCTTTCGCCTCGGGTCGAGCGGGTCCGCCAGATCGTCGTCGATATCCTGAGCGCGCTGTTCTGCGGCTTCTTCTCCTGGAAGTCGTGGACCCTGTTCCACGAGGCCTGGAGCGAGGGCTATGTCACGGCTTCCTCCTGGTCGCCGCCGCTCTGGATTCCCTATGTCGCCATGGCGCTGGGCATGAGCCTCCTCACGTTGCAGATCCTGGTCCAGGCCTTCCGACCCGCCGCCGACCGATCGACAGCCGATAGATCGGCAGCCCACTGATCATGAGCGTCTTCGAGATCGGTCTTCTCTACGGAGCCAGCACCCTGGCCGTGATGTTCACCGGCATGCCGATCGCCTTCGCGCTCGGGCTGGTGGCGACGGTCTTCATGGTCTTCTTCATGCCGGTCGCCTCGCTCGACACGGTGACGCAGAACGTCTTCGAGGAGATGTCCTCGATCACCCTGCTGTCGATCCCGCTCTTCATCCTGAAGGGGGCCGCAATCGGCCGCAGCCGCGCCGGTCAGGATCTCTATTCGGCGCTCCACGTCTGGATGAGCCGCATTCCGGGTGGACTCGGCATCGCCAATATCTTCGCCTGCGCGCTGTTTGCCGCCATGGCCGGATCGAGCCCGGCGACCTGTTCGGCGATCGGCTCGGCGGGCATCCCCGAGATGCGCCAGCGCGGCTACTCCGGCGGCTTCGCGGCCGGGTTGATCGCCGCCGGCGGCACCCTGGGCATCCTGTTGCCGCCTTCGATCACCATGATCCTCTACGCCGTGGCCTCCGAGCAGTCGCTGGGCAAGCTGTTCCTGGCGGGCATCGGTCCGGCGGTGCTGCTGGTTGCCTTGTTTGCGATCTATGCCGCCTGGCGCTACCGCCATGAGACGCAGCGCGCCGCCGTCCTCGCCGCCACCCGGCCGGACGCGCGCAGTGCCGCCTCGGCGTTGCTGAGGACGGAGCACTACACGTTCGCCCAGCGCTTCGCCGCCCTGCCGAGGGTGCTGCCCTTCGTGATCCTGCTGACCGGCGTGATGGTCGCGCTCTATGGCGGCTATGCCACGCCGTCCGAGACTGCCGGCCTCGGCGCCGTGTTGGCACTGCTGCTGATCGCAGTCATCTACAACACCTGGCGCCCGCGCCAGCTTGCCCCGATCCTCAGCAGCACCATCCGCGAATCGACCATGCTGATGCTGATCATCGGCATGTCCCTGCTCTATTCCTACGTGATGAGCTACCTGCATATCAGCCAGTCGGCCGCGCAGTGGATCGTCGCCCAGCATCTGTCGCCCTGGCTGCTGCTCACCACCATCCTGCTGCTGGTCGTGGTCCTCGGCTTCTTCCTGCCGCCGGTCTCGATCATCCTGATGACCGCCCCGATCATCCTGCCGCCGCTGCGCGCCGCCGGCTTCGACCTGATCTGGTTCGGTGTCGTCATGACCATCGTCATGGAGATGGGCCTGATCCATCCCCCGGTCGGCCTCAACCTGTTCGTCATCAAGAACATCGCCCCCGACATCCCGCTGGCCGACGTCGTCTGGGGCGTCCTGCCTTTCGTCGTGCTGATGGCGCTGGCCGTCGTGGTGCTGTGCTTCGCGCCCGGCATCGCGATGTGGTTGCCGGACGTGCTGATCCCCTCGGTGCGATAGCCCCCGCTAGACCATCGAGCTGGGCCGGTAGAATGGCTGGTGCGTCGCGGGATCCATGTAATTCTCATAGAATCGGCGCGCATGCGGCAGCAGCGCGACCGAGAGCTTGCGCCGCTCAACCTCGTCGTCGGCCAACGCCTTGCTGAGATCGTCATGCAGCGCTTTGAGCGCCGCCATCCGGTCGACCTTGGTGAAGAGTCCATCCTTGTAGATCACCTCACCGTCGCACATGGTCATCGTCACGGCCTGGCTCTTGGCGCGCTGGATCACGGCATCCAGGGTCGGCGTCAGCTCGTCGAGATAGGGGTAGGCGACGCTCTCCCAGTCGATCAGCACCATGTCGGCCGCCTTGCCGACCTCGAGCGCGCCGATGCTGTTGCCGAACGGTGTCGTGCGCGCCCCGCCGACCGTCGCCATGCGCAGCACCTGCGCCATGGTCGGCACGTCGGCCTCGACCATCCCCGGCACACGGTGCGCCCGCAGCACCAGCTTCATTTCCTGCAGCATGTCGCGGTCATCGTTGATGCCGGCCTCGTCGAGGCCGATCGCGGTGTTGATTCCCCTCTGCTCGAAGGCGTTCAGGGCGGCCACCCCCGAACGCAGGCGGAAGTTGGAGGAGCAGTTGTGGCAGACGCAGCCGCCCGCCGCCGCCAGCCGATCGATGTCCTTCTCGTTCAGCCACACGCCGTGGCCCAGCGTCAGGCGCTCGTTCACCAGGCCGAAGCGATCGATGTACTCGAGCGCCGTGCAGTCGCCGCGCCGCCGGGCATATTCCTTCTGGTAGGCGGTTTCGAGCAGATGCATGTGCATCGGCACGTTGTATTTGGCTGATGCATCGCTCAGCGCCTTCAGCGCCTTGTCGGTGCACCAGTGCAGGTTCGCCGGCGCGAGCTGGATCTTCACCCGCCGCTTGTTGTGATGCTGGCTGTGAAAGCTGCGGAACATGTCCATGGCATCGTCGAGGCCGAGCTTGAAGCGATCGAACCAGCGCTGCATCGGCCCCTGCAGTTCCTTGGGCAGGCTCGCGACGAATTCCTCGTCGGCCTGATACACGAGCCGATTCTGGTCGCGCACGGCGTAGCAGTAGCTCACCCGCATGCCGATATCTTCGTAGGCCCGGATGGTCTCGTTGGCGCGCTTCTCGACGTCGGACAAGGTCCCAGGCATCCAGCCCTGGATGTGCTGCACCGTGGTGATGCCCGATCCGATCATCTCGAACGCCGAATAGAGCGTATCGAGGTAGAGATCGAGGTTGCGCATCGCCATGCGGGTGATGAACCAGAGCTCGAGCGGCATGTCGGGCGAGCCGAGTTGCACGGGTGTCAAGCCGACATGGTGGTGACCGTTGACGAAGCCTGGCAGCAGCACCTCTTTGCCCGTGCCGATCACCGGCACGGTCGGGTGCTTGGCGTGAAGATCGTCGTAGGTGCCGACGGCAACGATGACGCCGTCTTCCTGCAGGACCGCGCCGTCTTTCACCTCGTTCCAGGTGAAACGGTCCTTCGTGCCGGTGATGGTGGCGCGACTGCGGATCAGGCTGGTGGCCATGCGAGAGTTCTCCTCCAGAAACAATGAAAGGGATTGAGGCGTCAGGCGCCGGCCGCGAGCGCTTCCTGCTCCGCAAAGGCGCGGTCGACCTCGTCGCGCAACAGATCCGTGAGACGGATGCGCAGATCCTCGGCCTCGCGCGAAAAGAGATTGCGCGGTCGCGGCATGTCGATCGGTACGATCGTCTTGATTCGCCCCGGTCGCGCCGTGAAGACCACCACCCGGTCGGCAAGCGCGACCGCTTCATCGATGTGATGGGTGACGAACAGCACCGACGCGCCGGAATCGCGCCAAACGTCGAGCAGGAAGTCCTGCATGCGCGCTCTCGTCTGCACGTCGAGGGCCGCAAAAGGTTCGTCCATCAACAGAACCTTGGGCCGCATGGCGAGTGCCCTGGCGACGGCCACCCGTTGACGCATGCCGCCCGACAGCTCGTCCGGCCTCTTTTCCATGGCGGCCTTCAGACCGACGCGCTGCAGCGCCTCGGCCGCGACAGCTCGGCGCTCCTCGCGGCCGGCTCCTGCGATCGAAAGCCCGAAGCTCACATTCTCCCAGACAGTCAGCCACGGGAACAGCGACGTCTCCTGGAAAATCAGGCTGCGTTGCGGCGACGGTGCTTCGACCAGGTCGCCGAACGACCAGAGTTGTCCTTCCGTCGCGTCCTCCAGGCCTGCGATGAGGTAGAGCAAGGTGCTCTTGCCGCAGCCGGACGGCCCGAGAAAGACCACGAACTCGCCCGGCGCCACGTCGAGATCGACATCGAGCAGGGCCTGATGGGCGCGCCGGGTTCCCGCCGCCCAGGTCTTGCCGACGCCGCGGCAGACCACGGCGTCACGGGACGAGAAGGCGATCGGTGCATCAAAGGCCACGCAGTTTCTCCTTGGTGTCCGGAAGCCAGTAGAGGATGCGCCGCTGCGCCTGACGCAGAAGCCAGTCGAAGACGAAGCCCAGCACGCCGATGACGGCGATGGTGAAGAACACCAGCGACGGGTTGAAGGTGTTGCGCGCCAGCATGATCACCTGCCCCATGCCGTAGCCGACGCCGGTCGACTCCGCGACCAGGACCACCATCCAGGCCCCGAACAGGTTGAGGCGCAGAACCTGCAGCATGCCGGGCAGGATCGCCGGCACGATGACCCGCCCGTAGATCTGCCGCTTGGAGGCGCCCATGGTCCGCGCCACGTTGATGAAGTTGGCGCTGACACCATCGATCTGAGCGATCGTCGCCAGAACCATGTGGAAGAAGAGTGCCACCACGACCATGAAGATCGCCGGTCCGTTGCCGATGCCGAACAGAAAGATCGCCACCGGCAGCCAGGCGATCGGCGACACCGGCGACAGCAAGGTGATAGTGGGCAGTACCAGCTTGTCGAAGACATGGAAGTACCGGATCAGCACCCCCATGCCGATCGCCAGGACCGACGCCAACAACAGGCCGACGAAGACGCGCGCCGTGGTCGCGCCGACCGTGATCATCACCGATTCGAAGGCCGTCGGCCCCTCGCCGCCGCCCTGACCGACCGTCCAGCGTGTCGCGGTGTTGAAGAACTTGCCCTGCTCGGCGAGGTTGCCCAGGAAGATGTGGGGCGGCGGCAGCAGCTTCGGGTCCGCCCAGCCCGCCAGCCAGCAGATCTCCCAGATGCCGGCGAACAGACCGATCGACAGCATCGTCCACCACATCCTCGACAGCCAGTCGAGACTGGCAAGGCTGGCGAGCAGGCGGGAAGCCGCGGCCGGGCGGGATCCCGCGGCGGCGCTGCCCGTGTCGCCGTCGCGCATGACGATGGCCATCAGGCGGACTTGAACTTGAGCTTGCCGTAGAGGTCACCATTCTCCTTGATGACCTCCTCGAGCAGCGTCCAGTCGATGGCATCGCGGCCCGGCTTCTTCTTGATGTACCCCATCTCCATGACGCTCTCGACGCGTTGCAGGATGAAGTCGGTCTGGCTCCGCGCATCGACGATCGCCGGCTGCTTGCCCTGAGCGATCTTGGCGTTCTCCAGCGAGGTCTTGTAGTACTTGCCGACCAGCTCCTTCAGGACCGTTTCGGTGCCCGTCTCGGCATCGAGCTGGGCCTGCATCATGCCCTTGATGATGGCCTTCAGCGCCTTGGGATTGTCCTTGATCAGGCTGGCGCGCGCCGCCAGCACGCAGTCGGTGTAGCCCTTGCCGTAGAGATCGACGCCGTTGGTCAGCATGACGGCGCCCTTGACGTCGTTCACGAGCGCCGAGGCATAGGGCTCGATGGTGCAGATCCAGTCGAGGGCGCCGGCCTTGAAGGCTTCGACGGCTTCCGGCGTGTTGCCCATGTAACGGACCTTGACGTCCTTGAAGGGGATGCCGTGCTTCTTCAGGTAGTCGTAGGGCATCACCTCGAGCGTATCGAGCTGGAAGGTGCCCAGTGTCTTGCCCTTGAGCTTCTGCGGTGAATCGAGGCCGGGCTGCGCGACGATGGCGCAGCCCTCGACGCCGCCGCCCGCCACGATCTTCACCGGCGCTCCGGCGTCGTAGAGCGCCATGAAGCTCGTGTACGGCATCAGGCCAATATCGACCTGCCCCATGCCGAGGAAGGTCACCTGCTCGGCAAAGGTGGGCGTGTTGATGAAGGCGAGCTCGACGCCCTCGGCCTTGGCGTATTGCCGCGAATGGGCAAGAAACAGGTTGAGATTGCAGAAGCCCGTGCCGTGCGTGGATTTCACGCCAGCCGCCGCCTGCGCACTGCCCATCAGGCCCGGGCCCATGGCCATGGTGACCGTCGTGGCAGCCGCCGCCCCTTTCAGGAAACGGCGGCGTGAACTAGCGGCAGCGGTTCCCGTGAAATCGAGCGTCCGCAGGTTGGGAAAATGCGTGCAGCCTATGCGATCACACATGTCGGGCCTCCTCGGGCAGCGATGTCTCTTGGATGGGATTGCTGGGTCTGGCGATCACGCGACTGACAACTCCCTGCCGGTCGCAGCGATGCGACCGTCATCAAAGGTGCCGGCACGCCAACCGAGAAGAATCGCATCGAAGCGATTCTGCGCTGCTTCAGGAGAAGCAAAGGATATGCCACGCGCTCATCGCCATGGATGGCCGTGAAAACGAGCGGAAGCGGCTGCGCAGCGAAGCCGCGCAGATCACTTCTTGATCAATCTTGCTACTTTCTGATCAGGGTGCGGTGGCGCCGGCGCTCGGGCGACTTCGATCCAGCTCGTCTGGACGCAACGTCAGCACCGACACGCCGGACGCCGTAACGGCGACGGTGTGCTCGAACTGCGCGGACAGCGACCCGTCCACCGTCACCACGGTCCAACCGTCGGCCTCGGTTCGCACGTTCCGTCGGCCTCGATTGAGCATCGGCTCGATCGTGAAAACCATGCCCTCGTGCAACGCGAGCCCCGTGCCCGGCCTGCCGAAGTGCAGGATTTGCGGCTGCTCGTGCATCTCCCGGCCGATCCCGTGACCGCAATATTCTCGCACCACCGAGTAGCCATTGCGCTTGGCATGCCGTTCGATCGCCCAGCCGATGTCTCCCAGCCGCGCGCCCGGGCGAACCGCACGGATCCCCTGCCACATGGCCTCGTAGGTGGTCTGGACAAGCCTCCTGGCGGTCGGGTCCACCTCACCGACGAGATACGTCTTGCTGGAGTCTGCGATGAAGCCGTTCTTCTCGAGCGTGATGTCGAAATTGACGATGTCGCCGTTCCTAAGCACGTTCGATGACGTGGGAACGCCGTGACAGACCACGTCGTTCACCGATGAATTCAACACGAACCCATAGCCATACTGGCCCTTGCTCGCGGGTCGGGCCTGGAGATCGTGGACGATGAAATGCTCGACCATTTCGTTGATCTCGAGGGTCGATTTGCCGGTCAGCGGGGTTCGATCCAGCAGCTCGAAAACGGACGCCAGCAGCCGGCCGGATTGGGCCAGCAGCGACACTTCCTCGGGCCGCTTTGTCACGCGCCACTCGCAGCCAGGGGTGGCGCTGAAACACCGGCGGACCGAAGCTCGCGCGCCATGATCTCCGACAAGCTGAGGGACGGATTGGTCTCACAAAGCATGCCGACCTTGATCCAATAGGCCGCCTGCGCGTTGATCGAACGGCACGATACCTTGCTCGCTCGGCGCACCTGATCGTGCAGATCATCTTCTATGTTCACGATTCCCATGAGCGCCCTTATATATGAAACATATATAAATCATATACATTCCATATTAGAGAAAACCAAGGGCAAATTCGGAGACGTCTTGCGATGACCATCATCATCACCGCCTTTGAACGCTCCCCCGACGGTGGCAAAGGATTGGCCCGCGATACGCGCGTGCGCTGGGCGCTCGAAGAAGTGGGCCAGCCCTACGACGTTCGCCTCGTGTCGTTCCGCGCCATGAAGGAGCCTGCGCATCTGGCGCTTCACCCGTTTGGGCAGATCCCGACCTACGAGGAAGGCGATCTCGCCCTCTTCGAAACCGGCGCGATCGTCCTCCATATCGCCGAGCGCCATGGCGGCCTCCTGCCGACCGATGCCGATGCTCGGGCGCGGGCGATCGCCTGGATGTTTGCCGCGGTCAACACGGTGGAGCCGCCGATCCTCGACCTGGCAACTGCGAGGATCCTGGAGAGCAACAAACCCTGGGCCGAGGAGCGCCTGCCGCTGGTCGAGGACAGGATCCGCACCCGGCTCGCCCAGCTTGCCGCGCGCTTGGGGCACGCCGACTGGCTCGATGGCGCGTTCAGTGCGGCCGACCTGATGATGGTGTCGGTGCTGCTCCGGCTGCGATCCTCCGGCCTTCTCGACGAGCATCCGCCCCTCGCCGCCTACGTCGCGCGCGGCGAAGCGCGGCCCGCCTACAAGCGGGCGTTTGCTGCTCAGCTGGCGGTCAACAGCAGGTGAGCACTACTTCCTGGCCATCAAGGCGCGGTAGCGCTGGCGCTCGATGTGGCCGAGATAGAGGCCCGAGCTCACGATCACTGCCGCGCCGACCCAGGTCCAGAAGTCGGGAATGTCCTGGAACACGAGGTAGCCCAGGAGCGCCGCGCCCAGGAGCTGCATGTAGTTGAACGGTGCCACCACCGCGGCCGGCGCCTGGCTGTAGGCGATCGTCAGGAAGTAGTGCCCCACTCCCGCCGCCACGCCCATGCCGACGAACAGCAGCCAGTGCCAACCCAAGGTCGGCGTCACCCATTCGAAAGGCAGCAACGGGGTGGCCACGACGGTGCCGACGATGGTCGCCATGGTGGCCGACGCGTCCGGCCGCTCGGTCTGGCCGTAGCGGCGCGAGAAGAGCTGGTAGAGCGAGCTGCAGAGCGTGCTGCCGACGATCAGCAGGGAGTGCATCTCGAAGTTGGCGTGGCCCGGCCGTACCACGATCAGCGCCCCGATGAAGCCGACACAGCAGGCCGCCCAGCGGCGCGGGCCGACGGCCTCCCCCAGGAACTTCGAGGACAGCGCCGTCACCACCAGCGGGCTGGTGAGCGAGATCGACGCCGCCGTCGCCAGCGGCAGGTAGGCGATGCCGTGAAAATACAGGAACGACGAGAAGAACAGCAGCAGGCCGCGCACGATCTGGCTCGGCACGTTGTGCCACCGAAACAGGTTCATTCCACTGCGCGGCAGGAACAGCGCCAGCATGAAGATGAAGGCAAAGATGTAGCGGCCCCAGATCACCTCGATGACGGGGAAGGTCTGGCTCAACGTCTTGGAAATGGCGTTCAGAACGGAGAAGCAGAGGACGGAAAAGATGATGGAAAGAATGGCCCGCAAGGTCCGGTCCACCGGCGGGGGCGCGCTGCTCGTCATCGCCGCAACCTAACGGCTGGCGTCGCGCGAACAAGTACTGCCTCGGACTACGCCGTCGCACCCGTTTGCATGGATCGCGGTCCGAAACGGCAGGGATCGTGCAGGTGGCATCTACTGGCCGGAGGCGTAGCGCCGTTCCCAGCGAACGAGTATGCGTTTGCCATCGTCGAGAGGGTTGTCCATTGCCTCGAGCCAGCACGCGAAAATCGATCCTGCTCGTTCCTGTCCTTGCCCTGGCAGCCCTCGCGGGACCTGTCCAGGCGCAGCCCCAGGCCCCGGACTACGACAATGTCGGCCCGCCCTCGACGGCGTTGCGCCGGGCCCTGGCCGAGGCCGCGCTCGACTATCTCAGGAGCCTGCCCTCGGTCCCCGGCTCGGAGATTTCCGACGAGATGGTCTTTCGTTCGGCGGAGAAGCTTCATCTCGTTTGCGTACGCCGGACGGTGCCCGGCCGGACAAACAGTGGACCGGCTTATGCCGTCACGGCGGTCACGATCAGGAACGGCATGCCGCAGCAGGCGTTCTCGAGCCACACCGCCTGTGGCGATCGAACGCTGAAATACCATCCATTCCCCGAGATGCGCTGATCGTCTGCAGCGTCAGCGGTGGGCGAAGACCGGTGCCGTCGCGACCCATGCCGCGCTCAACTTCCTGTAGTCGAATGCCTTGGGATCGACCTGCTCGACTCCGGGGATCACCGCCCACGGAATGGCGCTCGCCACCGATGTTTGCGCGATGGGAACCGCCCAGCTTGCGTCATCGAGCGAGCCGGCCCTTAGGCTCGTGAAGTCGGTGGACTCCGCGTAGTTTGCAGTCAACCCGCAGCGGCACTCGGCGCACACCCTGTATTGGACATCCAGCGCGCGTCGCGTCCGGCGGGTGAAGATTTCAACCGGGCCGGTCATCGCCAAATCCGCGCCCCTTACCACCACCGACAGGATATAGGCCGATCCCGAAACCGACTGGCAGTCGTGGCAGTGGCAGACATAGACCAGCAAGGGGGCGCCGTTCAGGCTGTAGCGAACGGCCCGGCAGACGCATCCACCGAGCAGCGGCAGGTCGACTTTGGTCCGGTCCATGTTGGGCATCCCCTTCTTCAGTTCTGCCGCTCCGTTTTGATCTCCTCCGCGCTCGGCCACAGCAGCAGCGACACGATCATCAGGACACCAAGACCGCCCGTGATGCCGGCAAAGCGGTCGACGCCGGGCATGATGCTCGACGGCGGCGCATCGCCCTGGATCATGGTGATGACGAAGACGAAGGCGAATTGTGTGCCGACATAGCCGACACCGTGGCGGCCGACCTGGATATGCATGCCCATCCAGACGACTCCGGCGATCATGGCGAGCCACCAGATGAAGGACTCGACCTGCAGGGCGAGGCAGGCGAGCGCCACGATGCCGCCCAGCACGCAGCCGATGAAGCGATGCAACGATTTCTCGGCCACCTTGTGCCGTGTGTCGACGCTGCTGTCGGCGACCAGGGGGGCGGCCATCACCACGGCGATGGTGACCGCCATTTCCGTAACGTCCGGCAGGTCGACCATGATCCAGACCGCCAGGACCACCACGACGGCGATCGCCGAGCGCATCCCATGCAGGACGGCCGGCCATTGCGCGCCCAGCAGATGTCGCCAGCCCGGCGCCGTCGGCGGCCGGTCAGCGTGCCAATCCTGCATGACGTTGGCGACGACCAATGCCGAGCCGACACCGATCGCGACATCGAAGACGCGATAGAAGGCGATCGAGTAGGCCTGGACCGGGTCGTTCAGGCTTGTCAGCAGCACCAGGCTCGACGTGATCGTCATGAACAGCCAGGCCAGCCCGTGTGGGCTGACCTGCATGGCGATCACCCCCAGCATCGTCGTGGCGGCCAGGAAGAGATAGAGCGCGAAGTGGTCGTAGGGCAGCCAGCGCGCCACCAGGAACCCCAGGATCGCGCCGGCGATCGTGCCGGTGAGGCGCAGGATGCCGCGGCGGAACGAGGCGGCCCCCGTCGACATCAGCGACATGAACCCGCTGATCGCCGCCCACCAAGGCGAATCGACCTCGAGGGCAAGCGACACGGTCGTCGCCAGAAGGACCGCTGCTGCCGCGACCAGCCCTTGCCGGGTCTGCGCCGGATTGCTGCCCAGCTCGCCGACTTCCCGCCAGAAGCCGGACAAGGTCTGCTGGACCATGCGCGCGCCTTCGGCGAAATCCTCGATGACCCCCCGGGCGTAGGAAACCTTCACGGGAAAATTACCGTGCGGGCATCGGCGCCCATGTAGAGCTTGAGGTCGGGCGGCGGATCGACCAGCACGATGGTCACGGGAATCCGCCGCTGCAGGCGAATCCAGTCGGTGGTTGGCGCGACGTAGGGCAGAAGCTTGTCGGGCCCGGGATTGCGGCTGATGCCGCGGGCGATGCCGGTGATCTTGGCGCGGTGCAGATGCCAGGGCTGGCTGTCCAGCCACACCCAGGCCGTGCCGCCGATCTCGAAATCGCGGATGTAGTACTGCTTGTAGTTGGCCATGATCCGCCAGGCATTGGCATCGACGATGCCGATCATCGGCTCGTTGATGGTGGCGGTGTCGCCCGGCTGCAGGGTCAGGTTCGTGATGGTGCCGTCGACCGGCGCCACGACCTGCGTACGGTCGAGCTTCCATTGCGCCGTGGCGTTCTCAGCGATGGCAAGCGCCAGGGCCGCTTCATGCGCGACGATACCGGTCTGGGCCTTGGAAATCGCGACCTGGGAGATCGTCATCTCGGCCTGGGAGCGGCGCAATTCATCGTTGGCACGATCGAGCTCGGCGCGCGGCGCGTACTGGTTTCTGGCCAGGTCGGCAAAGCGCGCCTGCTCCTGCGCGGCGTAGGTGTTGGCCGAGGCGGCGGACGCCAGCGCGGCTTGCGCGGTGCTGAGTTCCTCCTGCGAGGACTTCAGGAGCGCTTTCGCCTGGTCGATCTGGGCCTGGGTCTGGTTGACGACGAGCTGAAACGGCACCGGATCGATGGTGACAAGCTTGTCACCCTTCTTGACCGGCTGGTTGTCGACGACGTGCACGGCAATGATCCGGCCGGTGATCTCAGGGGCCAGCGCCACCAGGTCGGACCGCACATAGGCGTCGTCCGTGTAGATCACGAAGGTGGTGAAGACCTCCCAGAAGATGAAAAGCCCCAGGATCGTGCCGCCGACCGTGATCAGCCGGTGCAGGCGGCTGGTCTCGCGCGGTGTCAGGCCGGCGGCTGGAGCCGCGGAAGCGGGCGCCGGCGGTGCCGGTGCAGGTTCAGGCGCGGGTTCTGGAACAGGCGTCGCCACGACGGGTGCTGGCGGCAGCGACTCCGGCTTCTTGGGAGGCTCGGCGGGCGGCGATGAGGGTTGGCTGACATCAGGTGGCATCGGCCGGCAAAATAGCGTGCCCGACGCAATAAGCCCATGCCCCCCTCTAGTCGGCAGCCCTCGAGACTGCCGCCTTCGGCTTGAACGGCAGGATGGTCGAGGCCCGCACCGCCGGCAGCGGCAGCGACGGGGGTTCGACACCCAACGCTCGGGCCGCGTTCCAGGCCCAGCGCGGATCGAGCAGGAAAGGCCGGGCATGCGCGGTGCAGTCGGCCTCGCCGTTGACGATGATTCGCTCCGCCTGCTCCGGTTCGGTGATCAAACCGACTGCCCAGGTCTTGATGCCGGCCTCGCGGCGCACGCGGGCGGCGAAGGGCACGTGGTAGCCGGGCTCGATCTTGATCTTCTGCCCCGGCGAGTTGCCGCCCGAGCTGACATCGACGAAATCGCAGCCCAGCGCCTTCAGTTGCCGTGCCGTTTCGACCGTGTCCTCGATCGTGAGGCCGCCCTCGACCCATTCGACGGCCGAGAGCCGCATGCCCAGCGCCTTGTCGGCCGGCCAGACCTTGCGGACGGCCTCGAAGACCTCGAGGGGAAAGCGGCGGCGCTTTTCCATCGTGCCGCCATACTCGTCGCTGCGATGGTTGCTGAGGGGCGACAGGAACTGATTGAGGCAGTAGCCGTGTGCGCCATGCAGCTCGATCACGTCGAGGCCGAGCCGCGCGCTGCGCAGCGCCGCATCGACGAAAGCCTGCTTCACGCGTTTCAGCCCGACACCGTCGAGCGCCACCGGGGTGTGCCACTTGGCGGCCGGATCATAGGGCAGCGCCGAGGCCGAATAAGTCGTCCAGGGGAGATCAGGTGCGTCGGCCTGGGTCAGCGGCCCGCCGCCTTTCCACGGCCGCTGTGCCGAGGCCTTGCGCCCGGCATGGGCGAGCTGGACGCCGATCTTCACGCCCGGCATCCAGCCACGCACCCAATCGATCACCGGCTTCAGGGCGGCTTCGTTCTCGTCGCTGTAGAGGCCGAGGCATCCCTGGGTGATGCGTCCGTCGCGTTCGACATGCGTGGCTTCGAGGCACAGGAGTCCGGCGCCCGACATTGCGAGCATGCCGTAATGCACTTGGTGCCAGGGCTGGGCGCTGCCGTCGACCGCCGAATACTGGCACATCGGCGAGACGACAATGCGGTTGGGCAGCGTGACGCCGCCGAGCTCTACCGGAGTGAAGAGTTGGGCGGTCATCAGGCGCTATCTCCTATTCTCAGCCGTCGGCCGGCCTAGCCGTCGATGGGCTTAACCGTTGATGGGCCTAACCGTTGATGGAAGGGCCGGCTTCGTGGCCCAACCACTCCTCGATCAGCCGTCGGGCGATCGAATCGCGGCGCGGCATGAAGAACGAGCCGTCCTTGGGCAGGTTCTCGGGGCGCAGGTCCTCGCGGCTCATCCAGCGAGCGCTCGCCAGCTCGGACTCGTTGACGCTGAAGTCGAGCGACTCGGCCTCGGCATGGAAGCCGATCATCACCGAGGCCGGGAACGGCCAGGGTTGCGAGGATCGGTAGATGACGTTCTTCACCTTGACGCGCACTTCTTCGTAAACCTCGCGGGCCACCGCATCCTCGAAGCTCTCGCCCGGCTCCACGAAGCCCGCCAGTGTGGAATGCATGCCGCGCGGGAACTGCTTGCCGCGTCCCAGCAGGCACTTGTCGCCATGATGGACCAGCATGATCACCGCCGGATCGGTCCGCGGGAAATGCTCGGTCTTGCAGGTGTCGTTGGTGCAGGTACGGACATGGCCGCCGCGCGAAATGCGGGTCGGCGACCCGCAGACGCCGCAGAACCGGTGCCGACGGTGCCAGTAGGTCATGCCGCGGGCGTAGGCGAGGACCGAGCCTTCGCGGCCGAACAGCAGCGCGCCGACCTGGCGCAGATCGACGAACTCGCCCATCTCGGCGAGCGGCGTCTCGAGGCCGGTGACGTCGACGGCGAAGTACGGGGTGCCTTCGATGTAGCCGAGGAAGATCTTGGTCTCGCTGGAGCCCACGACGGCGCGCGCCATCATGCCCTGCAGGAACACCGCCTCGGGATGGCCGCCGGTCTTGACCAGGTTGCGTTCGCTGTCGATCGGGACGAACCGCGCCTCGCCGGACGATGCCAGCTCGATCATGCGTTCGTCGTTCTCGCGCTCGTGCGAGGCGCGATCGATTTCAGCACTGGAGTAAGGGTTGCTTGGTCTTTGCATCGGGCGCGGACCGTGCCACAGGGAACGCTGGACCGCAATGTGACGGGCCATCCGGCCCGCCTCTTCTGCATCGCGAGGGGACATGAGCAGTTCGGTAAAGCCCATTCTCGCCGACGCGACGCGCGACCTGGCCCGCTTCGCGGCCGACACGCCGGCTGAAGCGATTCCCGGCAGCGTCATCGATCGCGTGAAGCTCAGCTTCCTCGACGGGCTCGGTGTGTGCCTGCACGGCTCGACGCTTCCCTGGACCCGGCATGTCCGCGACATGGTCGTGGAGGAAGGCGGCAATCCGCGGGCCTCGATCTGGAACAGCGGTCACCGGACCGGGGTCGCGAACGCCGTGCTGGTCAACAGCACGGCGGGCCACGCCTTCGAGATGGACGACATCCACAAGGAATCGATCCTGCATCCCAACTCGCTCGCCGTACCCACGGCATTGGCGCTGGCCGAAGCCGACGGCACGCTGACCGGCCGGGACATCGCTGCCGCCATTGCGCTCGGTGCCGAAGTCGGCATCCGGATCGGCAATGCCGCGACCACTTCCCTCTTCCTCAACGGCTTTCATCCACAGGGCACGTCGGGTGCCTTCGTGGCTGCTGCCACGGCCGGCCGTCTGCTGAAGCTCGATGCCGGCCGGATGCAGCAGGCATTGGGCATCGCGGGCTCGCTCGGCGCCGGCCTGATGGCAGCCCAGGAAGGCGCGATGGTGAAACGCCTGCATGCCGGCCGAGCCGCCCAGGCCGGCCTGCAGGCGGCGCTGCTCGCAAGGAAAGGCTTCACTGGCATCGCCGATGTCGTCGAGGCCGGCTATGGCGGCTTCCTCAGCGCCTTCTCGCGGACACCGAATCCGGCGCGACTGCTCGAAGGACTCGGCGACGACTGGGAAGTCGCGAAAGTCGGCTTCAAGATGTACCCCAACGTCACCAGCATCCATTCCGCGCTCGATGCCTTACGCGCCGTGCTGGTCGAAGAGCGCATTGCCGGCCAGGACATCGCCACGATCGCTGTCGGTTGTGGCCGCATGACCTTCGTCCACACAGCCTGGGATTACCGTCCGGCGGGCGTCACCGCGGCCCAGATGAACATGTTCTACGGGCTTGCCGTCATGGCGCTGCGCGGCGACGTCTCGGTCGCCGACTATGCCGAAGACAGGATCGCGGACGCCGGGACACTCGCCTTCATCGCGCGCATCAAGATCCATCTCGACGAGGGGCTGGAGCAGAAAGGCCCGGCTTTCCGCCATGCCGCGCGGCTCGCCGTCACCACCCGCGACGGCCGCCGCTTCGAGCGCGAGGTCCACAATCGCCGCGGCAGTCCCGAGAATCCGGTGACGCGCGAAGACGTCGAACGAAAGTTCCACGCCAATGTCGGCGCCCTTCTCGGCCGGGGCGATGCCGATCGCCTGAAACAGCTCGCCCTCGACCTGGAGAACCAGCCGAACGCCACCGCCATCGTCGGGCTCGTGGCGCCGGCCCGCCATCCCTAGTACGCCATCCCTAGCACGTCACTCCCTGGGGTCGGCTGCCGGGACGGCCCGCTGCAGCGTCAGCGAGCTTTCCGGCGCGCCGACACTTCGTTGCCGATCGCTTCGGAAAGGATGGAAAGGCCGAGGTCGATCTCGTCTTCGGAAATCGTAAGCGGCGGCGCGATGCGAAAGACGCCGCCCATGCCGGGCAGCTTGACGATGTTCATATTGAGGCCCCGCTGGAAGGCTTCCCGGGCAATGGCGGCGCCGAGCTCATGGTCGGGCTCCCGGGTCGCGCGGTCCTGCACGATCTCCAGTCCGAGGAAGAGACCGCGGCCTCGCACGTCGCCCACACATTCGTAGCGTTGCGCCAGGCTCGACAGGCCCTCGAACAGCCTGCCGCCCAGATGACGGGCCCGCTCGACCAGCCCCTCCTCGGCCACGACATCGAGGACCGCGAGCCCGACCGCCGCCGGCAAGGGATCGGAAACATGCGTGGTGTAGAAGAGATAGCCGCGCTCGTGCGCGGCCTGCTCGATCTCCGGCGTCGTCATGACAGCCGAGAGCGGCAGGCCGGCGCCGATGGTCTTGGACAGGGTGAGAATGTCGGGCGTCACGCCGTCGCGCTGAAAGGCGAACATGTCGCCAGTGCGCCCGACTCCGGTCTGCGCCTCGTCGAGAATGAGCAGCATGCCTCGCTCCCGGCACTTGTGCTTCAAGGCCGCCAGAAAGCCCGGGGGTAGATCCAGCATGCCGCCACTCGACAGGATCGGCTCGGCGATGAACGCGGCCAGGCTTCCGGTCGACTGCGCATCGACGAGTGCAAACGAATCGTCGAGCTCGGTGCGCCAGTCGAGCGAGCCGTCCGCATGCCTGAAGCGGGGCCGGTAGGTGTTGGGGGCCGGAATGGTGATCGAGCCCGGCATGGTCGGCCCATACCCTTTGCGGCCGGCGCTGTAGGTCGCCGACGCGGCGGCCCCGGTCATGCCGTGCCAGCTCTTGGAGAAGGCCACAACCTCGTGCTTGCCGGTGACCAGCTTGGCCATGCGCAGCGCCGCCTCGTTCGACTCCGCGCCGGTCGACAGCAGCAGCACCTTGTCGAGTCCGGGCGCCAGGGCGGCCAGCCGTGCCGCCAGGTCGACCACCGGGCGGGACAGCATGCCACTGAACAGGTGGGCCACCGTTCCGACCTGGCGTTGCACGGTCGACACGATTCGCGGATGGGAATGCCCCAAGAGGGCGCTCATCTGGCCCGAGGTGAAATCGAGGATCGGCTTGTCGTCGGCGTCGTAGACGAACGATCCCTCCGCGCGCTCGATGATGGCGGGATCGAAGGCGCCGCCATAACGCACCAGATGCTTCTCCGCCGCCGCCCAGAAGGCGCGATCCGTGTTGTTCGACATGCCACCGCCCCGTCCGATCGAGAGAGGTGGAGATAATAGGCGTCGACCCCGCTGGCAGGAAAATTGATAATCCTGCGACTACTCTATCAACGGAGTTGATATGCAGGCCCTCTTGGATCCCCGCCTCCTCGAGACCTTCGTGCGGGCGGCACAGTCGGGCTCGCTCAGCGCCACGGCGCTGCAGATCGGCCGGACCCAGTCGGCGGTCACGATGCAGATGCAGCGGCTGGAAGAGATCCTCGGGCAAAGGCTGCTCCGCCGCTCCGGCAGCGGCGTCCGCCTGACCGGTGCAGGAGAGCGGCTCCTCGTCCATGCCGAGCGCATCCTGAAGACGCACGAGGAGGCGCTCGAGGCCTTCTCCGATCGCCGCCTGCGCGGGTCGATCGTCTTCGGCAGCCCCGAGGACTACCTCCTCACCTTCTTCCCCTCGCTTCTGAAGAGCTTCGGGGCGCGATATCCCGACGTGGAGATCAAGGTCGTCGCCGCGCCCACGGTCGAGCTGCGCGTGCTGCTGCATTCACGACAGGTCGACTTGGCATTGATCTCCACACGCGACCAGGAAGATGCGGGCGACATCGTGCGGACCGAGTCCCTCGCCTGGGTCGGCGCCAAGCCCCGTCTGAAACAGTACGGCTTCGGCGACGTCATTCCCTTGGCGCTGCCCGCCTCGAACGCCGTCGATCACCGGGCAGCCTGCGATGCCATGGCTCGCGCCGGGCTGCGCTACAAGGTGGCCTATGCCAGCAACAGCATCGCCGGCCTGATCGCGGTGGCCCGCTCGGGCCTCGCCATCAGCGTCATGACGCGCGGGCCGGTCCCCGCCGATCTCTTCGTCCTGAAGGCGCCGCTGCCGGCGATGGAACGGCTGGGCGTTAAACTGGCCCTCGCCCGAAAAGACCCCGCTCCGGCCATCGCGGCCTTTGCCGATCACATTCGCCGCACCCTGCCCTCCCTTTAGCGACGCCATCGCGGCAGAATGTGTCCGTTGCGGACCTCGACGCGGGAGGTATCCCTGTTCACGGCTCTGATCATCGGCGCGATCGTGATCGTCGGGTTCGGCGTGCCGGCCTTCATGTGGCTGACCAAGCTGATCCGTCCCCCGAAACCAGAAGAAGAGGCGATCCACCGTGGCGTCGCCGCCGCCCGCAAGGCCGCCCGCGATCTGATCGACCGGCCACGCCCTCATTAGTCGCTGGGAGCGCGCCACTCATGGGCGCTAGCTTACAAAGTTTCCTCGCCCTGAGGAGCGGCCGCAGGCCGCGTCTCGAAGGGTCGGCAACAGAAACGGTGCTCGTTCCCATCCTTCGAGACGGCCCCCCATGAATGATGAGGGGGGCCTCCTCAGGATGAGGTTGTTGTTGGTCCATTCAAGGGTTAGCGCCAATGAGCGTACCCCCAATAAGAAACAACCGATGTGGAGCTCATCGGACCGCGGACCTCCAGGTCCGCCTCATGATCATGAGCGGGTTCCGCGCGGGGTAACCCCCGCGCTTTGAGGCCCGCGATCCGGTGCGAGACAGCCCCCTACCCCAGCGCCGCCGCGAGGACCTGGGCGACATGCAGGGCGTGGCGGTCGGCGCCGTCGGCGATCTGGTGGCGGCAGGACGTGCCGTCGGCCACGATCAGGGTATCGGCGTCGGCCTTACGCACCGCCGGCAGCAGCGACAGCTCGGCCATGGCGATCGACGTCTCGTAGTGCTCGGCCTCGTAACCGAAGCTGCCGGCCATGCCGCAGCAGCTCGACTCGATCGGCGTCACCTTGAGATCGGGCACCAGTGCCAGCACTTCCTGCACTGCGCTCATGGCGCCGAATGCCTTCTGGTGGCAATGGCCGTGCAACAGCGCCGTCTTCTCCTGCAACGGCACGAGGTCGAGCGCCAGGCGCCCCTCCCTCTTCTCGCGCGCCAGGAATTCCTCGAACAGCACGGCATTGTCGGCGACGGCCTGGGCGTCCTCGCCGAGATTCATCGCCAGGAACTCGTCGCGCAAGGTGAACAGGCACGAGGGTTCGAGGCCGATGATGGGCACACCCTTGATCGCGAAGGGCCGGAGCGCGTTCAGGAGCCGTCGCGCCTCGGCGCGCGCCCGCTCGACCTGGCCGGTCGACAGATAGGTACGGCCGCAGCACAGCGCCGGCGCCCCCAAGGTCGGCCAGGCGACCGCGACCTTGTGGCCGGCCGCCGTCAGGACCTGCCGGGCGGCGTGCAGGATCTCGGGCTCGAAATTGTCGGAGAAGGTGTCGGCGAAGATCACCACGGTGGCGTCGCGATCGTCGACTTCGGTGGTGGTGAGAAAGGTGTCGTTGCGCCACTGCGGCAGGCGGCGCTGCTTGGCGAAACCGATATAGGTCTGGACGAACCAGGCGGCGTTGAACAGCCAGGGCAGCCGGCGCGCCCAGGGCGCGATCGACGGCACCGCGCCGATCATGCGGTCGCGCCAGGAGAGGCCGCGCGCCATCCGCCGGGCCGATTTCACCTCGATCTTCATGCGCGCCATGTCGACGCCGGTCGGGCAGTCGCGTTTGCAGCCCTTGCAGCTCACGCACAGGTCCATCGCCGCCGCGACATAGTCCGAGCGCAGCGCCTCCGAACCGAGCTGGCCGGAGAGTGCGAGCCGCAAGGTGTTGGCGCGGCCGCGCGTCAAATGTTTTTCATCGCGCGTCACGCGGAAGGACGGGCACATCGTGCCGGCGTCGAACTTCCGGCAATGGCCGTTGTTGTTGCACATCTCGGCGGCCTTCGCGAAGCCGCCGGTACTGTCGCCGCCGCTGCCCGGCTCGGTGAGCGCTTCAGTGCGCGGATCGTTCTGGACATTCCACGCCGACCAGTCGAGCGCGGGTGTGTACTGGACATTGGCGTAGTCCGGCTTGAAGCGGAACAGCTCGCGCTGGTCCATGCGCGTGGGCCGTACGATCTTGCCGGGATTCAGGATGCCCTGCGGATCGAACAGGTCCTTGACCTGTTCGAAGGCCTTGGTGAGCCGCGGCCCGAACTGCCAGGCCACCCACTCCGAACGCACCAGCCCATCGCCGTGCTCGCCGGAATAGGCGCCCTTGTACTCGCGCACCAGAGCCGAGGCTTCCTCGGCGATGGCGCGCATCTTGGCAGCACCCTCGCGGCGCATATCGAGGATCGGCCGCACATGCAACGTGCCGACCGAGGCGTGGGCGTACCATGTCCCCTTGGTGCCGTGCTTCTCGAACACGTCGGTGAGGCGCTGCGTGTAGTCCGCGAGATGCTCCAGCGGGACGGCGCAATCTTCGATGAAGGAGACGGGTTTGCCGTCGCCCTTCATCGACATCATGATGTTGAGGCCGGCCTTGCGGACCTCCCAGAGCGCGGCCTGCGGGCCGGACTCAGCCATCTCCACCACGCTGCCCGGCAGGCCGAGATCGCCCATCAGCTCGACCAGACGGGCGAGATCGAGCAACTGGTCTTCGCGCTCCTCGCCGGCGAATTCGACCAGCAGGATGGCTTCGGGCTTGCCGATCAGGGCGCGCTCGATCACCGGCCGGAACGCCGGATTGGCGCGCGCCAGCTCGATCATGGTGCGATCGACTAGCTCCACCGCCGCGGGTTTCAGCTTCACGATGTGCTGGGCGCTGTCCATCGCCTTGTAGAAGCTCGGGAAGTTCACGACGCCCAGGGTCTTATGCTTGGGCAGCGGGGCGAGCTTCAGGGTCAGCCGCTCGGTGAGGGCGAGCGTGCCTTCGCTGCCCACCAGCAGGTGGGCGAGGTTGACCGAATTGTCGGTGGTGTAGGGCCGCTCCGACTGCGGGAAAAAGATGTCGAGATTGTAGCCGCCGACCCGCCGCAGCACCTTGGGGTACATGCGTTCGATCTCGTCGCGCTCAGCGAAGGCGAGCTCGGCCACCTTGTCGGCGATCGCGCGCACCGACGGCGGCATGTCCTCGGGCCGCGCCGCGCCGAAGCGCACGCGCTCGCCATTGGCCAGCAACGCGTCGATCGAGGCGACGTTGTGCACCATGTTGCCGTAGCGGATCGAGCGTGAGCCGCAGGAATTGTTGCCCGCCATACCGCCGAGCGTGCACTGCGCGGAGGTCGAGACGTCGACCGGATACCAGAGCCCGTGCGGTTTCAGCCAGGCGTTGAGCTGGTCCAGCACCACGCCGGGCTGCACCGTGACCTGCGCCTTGTTCTTGTCGAAGCCCACGACCTCGCGCAGGTACTTCGAGCAGTCGATCACCAGCGCCTCGCCGACCGTCTGCCCGCACTGCGAGGTCCCCGCCCCGCGCGGCAGGATCGCGGCTTTGGCATCGCGCGCCACCTCGACAGCGAGGGCGAGGTCGCCCTCGTCGCGCGGCAAGACGACGCCGATCGGCTCGATCTGGTAGATCGAGGCGTCGGTCGAGTAACGCCCGCGCGAGGCCCTGTCGAACAGGACCTCGCCCTTGAGCGTGCGCTTCAGCGTTTGTTCGAGCTTCGAGTTCTTCATGACGACGACCATGATGAAGATAGCCGCGACGACGCCAACCGTGTCATCCCGAGCCCTTCGACAAGCTCAGGGTAAACTACAGCGAGGGATCTTTCGCGATCACCGACGAAAGGTCCCTCGCATTCGCTCGGGATGACAATTGTTGTGCGGCGAACGCCGTTCGACACGATCATCAGTCCAGCTTGACCCCGGCCGCCGCGACGACCTTCTGCCATTTCTCGATCTCGGTGCGGATGCGCTTGGCGAAGTCGGCAGGCTTCTCGCCGCCGACCTGGGCCAGCTGCTCCTTCCAGATCGCCTGCAGCTTCGGGTTGGCTAGCGCCTTCACGACCTCGGCATACATGCGATCGACGATCGGCTGCGGCGTGCCCTTGATGGCCCAGAGGCCGTACCAGGTCGAAACCAGCCAGTTCGGCACGCCGATCTCGGCCGCCGTCGGCGTGTCGGGAAACTCCGGCACCCTCTGCTGCGTGGCCACCGCGAGGCCGAGCAGGCGGCCTGCCTTGATCTGCTGCGCCGAAGTGCCCATGCCGTCGAACATCATGTCGGCATTGCCGGCCAGCAGGTCCTGCATCGCCGGGCCCGCCCCACGATAGGGCACGTGCGTGATCTCGGTCTTGGTTTCCAGCTTGAACAGCTCACCCGCCAGGTGATGCGCCGTGCCGGCGCCGGCCGAGGCGTAGTTCACCTTGCCGGGATTGGCCTTCACGTAAGCGACGAACTCGGCCGCCGTCTTGACTGGCACCTTGCTGGGATTGATCGAGATCACCTGCGGCACCAGGGCGACCATGGTGATCGGTTCGAAGTTCTTTTCGAGGTCGTAGTCAAGGTTCTTGTAGATCGACGGTGCGATGGTGTGGTGGATGGCGCCGACGAAGAAGGTCGAGCCGTCGGGCTTCATCTTGGCGGCCTGCGAGGCGCCGACTGTGCCGCCTGCCCCGCCCTTGTTGTCGATGATGATCTGACAGCCGAGCTGCTCGCCGACCTGCGCCGCCAGCGGCCGCGCGAACACGTCGGTGCCGCCGCCCGCCGGGAAGGGGTTGACCCAGGTGATGGTCTGCGGCGGCCAGCCCTGCTGCGCCCGCGCGACGGCCGGCGCCGCGAGCGTCGCGGCAAGGCCGAGCTTGAGCGCCGTTCGGCGCGAGGTGGGTACGGTCTTGGTCACGGTTCTATTCCTCCCTGAAGGACTTGTTCGTCTTGCTTGTTCATCGAAGCGAGCACCGCCTGCTGCTTGGCCCGCAGATGGCGGATAAGAAGGTCACGTAGCGCAGCGCCGTCGCGTGCCGCAAGGGCTGCGATCATGCCGCGGTGCTCGTCGACCGCCTGATCCCACTTGGCGCGGTTGAGGTTGGAGCGGAACCGGAGTGCGTGCAGGCGGGCATTGAGGGAGCGGTAGGTCTGCCCCAGCACCGCGTTGCCCGCGATGGCGTTCAGCCGATCATGGATGGCGCGGTTGATGCGGTAGTATGTCGGCAGGTCGTGCTGGGCGTGCGCCGCCTCCATTTCCGCCTGCAGCGCGCGGAGATCGGCGATGTCGTTGTCGGTCACCCGGGCCACGGCGAGTTCGCCCGCCAGGCCTTCGAGAGCGGCCATCACCTCAAAGCCGTCACGCACGTCGTCGGGCGACAGCGCCACGACCTGGGCGCCGCGATTGGGGAGCTGCACCAGCAGCCCGTCGGACGCCAGCATGCGGAACGCCTCGCGCAGCGGCGTACGCGAAACGCCCAGCCGTTCGCAAAGCTCCCGCTCGTTCAGCTTGGCGCCGGGTCGCAGCTCGCCCTCGATGATCAGGGTGCGCAGCCGCTCAGCCACCGCCTCCGGCAGTGTCGATCGAGCGATAGGAAAAGAAGAACCGTCCATGTGTCTGGACACAGCTTGGCATAATGTATACAAAATTCAATAGACAACTCGCGGAGCAAGCTGTCTGTTGCCCTGGGCGGAGGCCTAGGAGCCTGCCAAGGAGGGACCATCCATGCGCCTGAACTCACATCCGAGCGGCCGTCATTTCCTGCAAATTCCCGGGCCGACCAACGTTCCGGACCGCGTTCTTCGCGCGATGGATCATCCGACGATCGACCATCGCGGCCCCGAGTTCAACGCGCTGGCCAAGAAAGTCCTTCGCTCCGTCCGGCATATTTTCCAGACAAAACAACCGGTTATCATCTATCCCGCATCCGGTACGGGAGCTTGGGAAGCGGCCCTCGTGAACACCCTGTCGCCCGGCGACCAGGTGCTGATGTGGGAGACCGGCCACTTCGCCTCCTTGTGGAAGAAGATGGCCGACAAACTTGGAATCAAATCAGAATTCATGGGCGGCGATTGGCGGAAGCCGGCCGATCCCGCGGCCATCGAGAAGCGCCTGAAGGAGGATACCGGCCACACCATCAAGGCGGTCTGCATCGTCCACAACGAGACCTCGACCGGCGTAGCGAGCGACATCGCCGGCGTCCGCCGGGCGATCGACGCGGCCAAGCACCCCGCGCTGCTGCTGGTCGACACGATCTCCTCGCTGGGCTCGCTCGACTACCGTCACGACGCCTGGGGAGTCGACGTCACGGTGGCGGGCTCGCAGAAGGGGCTGATGCTGCCGCCCGGCCTTTCCTTCAATGCGATCAGCGAGAAGGCGGTCGCGGCGTCCCAGACCTCGAAGATGACCAAGGCCTTCTGGGGCTGGGACGAGATGCTGGCGGCCAACGCCAACGGCTGGTTCCCCTATACGCCGGCCACCAACCTGCTCTACGGCCTCGACGAAGCCTGTGACATGATGCTGGAGGAAGGCCTCGACGCCGTCTTCGCGCGCCACGCCCGCCACGCCGAGGCGACACGGGCCGCCGTCAATGCCTGGGGCCTCGAGATCCTGTGCAGCGACCCCAAGGCCTACTCGAACTCGCTGACGGCGATCGTCATGCCCGAAGGCCACGATGCCGACGCCTTCCGCAAGGTCGCCTTGGAGAACTTCAACCTGTCGCTGGGCCAGGGGCTGACCAAGGTCGCCGGCAAGGTCTTCCGTATCGGCCATCTCGGCGACTTCAACGACTTGATGCTGATGGGCACCTTGGCCGGGGTCGAGATGGCGCTGGGCCTTGCCAAGGTCCCGCACAAGGCGGGCGGCGTCCAGGCCGCCCTCACCTATCTGCGCGACACCGCACCCGGGGCGCGCGGCTAGGCCTCCGCTGCGCCCTCCCCGTCTGGGGGTGACAAAGTTGCATGAAAGCCGCAGCGCTGCGGCTTTCAGCTTCCGGATGCGCCGAAGGACTCCAATCCGAAGAGATCCTTTGCTATCGCTGCGGTCGAAGAGCATTGGCGCATCGAGATAGACTTTGCCTAAGTAAACACCGGTCTCAGTCAGTTTCACCCGTACGGCCCGACAGCAACACGCTGCCGGGGTGTACGACTTTGTTCATCGGGTGGCGGCAAGAGACCGGTTTGGCATTGTTAAAATGTGCCATGCGCAGCCCTGCTGTCTCGTGCAGCGCCGCTGTCTCAGCTCTTCAGCTCCCCCTGAACATCGCCATTCCGCGTACCCGCAAGGGTCCTCTCCTGCACCACCGTGGTGGACTTCCGAACGGAAGACCAAGACGGTATGTGCGATTCACTTCGGGTTCGATGGACCATCGTTCCCCAGACAGCTCCCCGGCCCTGGATTGCCTGCGGCAGGTGCGGAAGCCTCAGAGCCTTTCAATCCAGCGGCAGGATCCGCCTCAACGCCAACGGTCGCAAACTCGATGCGTGGCTGATCTACAAGTGCCTGGCTTGCGAGAAAACGTGGAACCGGCCGATCTTCGAACGACGGAACGTCCGTGACATCGAGCCTTCCGTCCTGGAAGCGCTGCAGGCCAATGATCCGCAGTGGATCCGAGCAGAAACGTTCAACCTCGACGCTCTGCGGCGCACGTCGCCGCGCATCGACGAGTTTCCCGACTGCGACGTCGTCAAGGACGTGCGGCACGAAACCCGCGATTGGACGAAACTGGAGATCGAACTGGTGGTTCCGTTTCCGACCAGCACACGCCTCGATCGGCTGCTGTCGTCCGAACTGAGACTATCGCGTCCGCGGCTCCTGACGCTTCACGAGGTCGGCACGCTTCGGACGAATTCGGACCGCGCCGACATCCTGCGACGTCGCATCAAGACCGGCACGCAGGCCACGCTCGACCTCTCTGCCGAAGCCGACCGCGAGCAACGCTGGAAACCTTTGGCGACGGGTGCTCTTTAGATGTCTGATTCCAGCAGAAAACCGTCATTGCTTGTCGAGGCCGTCGCGAATGAGGCCCCAGCGCATGGTCGTGCGCACCTCGATCGGACGCAGCAACAGCCGGTCCATGATCAGCCAGACAATACCGATCGCCAGCATGCCCACCACGATACGAGCTGACTGGAAATACTGCTGGGCATTGAAGATCGCATAACCAAGGCCGTCGGTGCTGGCGATCATCTCGCCGCCGACCAGCGAGCGAAAACCGAAGGCGATGCCCAGGCGAATGCCGGTCATCAGGTTGGGAAGCGTGGCCGGGAATATGACATGGCGGATCACCGCGACGCGACCCGCGCCCAGTGTCTGTACGGCCTCGATCAGCACCGGCTGCACCATGCGGATGCCGGTGAGCAGATTGTGCAGCACTGGAAAGAACACCGACATGACGATGATGAAGACAACGGCGCCCTGCCCCAACCCGAACCACAGGATAGCGAAGGGAATCCAGGCGAGGCCTGGAATGGCCTGCAGCAAATTGACCAGCGGGTCGAAGAAATTGCGGCTCAGTCGATGCAGGCCCATCAGATAGCCGAGCGGGATGGCGATGACGCATCCCGCGATGAAGCCCAGCACGAGGCTCTTCAGGCTGACCGCCAGATTGACCAGCAGCACGCCGGATTTCGTATCGGCGACGAAGGCTTGGGCCACTTCGAGCGGCGATGGGAAGAGGACTTTCGGCCAGATGTCGGCCGATGACAAAGCCTGCCAGATCGCAATGCCGACGATGAAGGGAAGCAGGTCGGTCGCCCAGGCGCGCGGCTGCCACCAGGAAACCTTGCGGCGCGGCGGTGCAGCGATGGCGGATTCGGAAGTAGCCGGCTCGACAGCGCTCATGCGTGGCCGCCATGGATGCTTTGGGTGAGACGGTCGCGATAGTCGGCGAAGCGCGCGTCGCCCATCACCGCCTCCCAGCGGCGCGGGCGCGGCAGATCGATCCGTATGTCGGCGACGATGCGGCCGGGCCGGCCCGAGAGCGCGACGACGCGATCGGACAGGAACACGGCTTCCTCGATGGCGTGCGTAACGAACAGCACCGTGGTGCGCTCATGAGCCGTGATGTTCGCCAGCTCCTCCTGCAGGTGCTGGCGCGTCATGGCATCGACAGCGGCGAAGGGCTCGTCCATCAAGAGCATCGCAGGATTGTTGGCGAGCACGCGGGCGACGGCGGCGCGCTGGCGCATGCCGCCCGAAAGCTGGTGTGGGTACTTCTTCTCGAACCCCGTCAACCCCACCAGGTCGACGAAGCGCTGCGTCGTGGCTCGACGCTCCTCGGCCGGCACCTTCTTCAGGCGCAGGCCGAACTCGATGTTCGCTTCCGTGGTCTTCCACGGCAGCAGCGCGTATTCCTGGAACACCATACCGCGGTCGGCGCCGGGTCCCGTTACCTTGCGGTTCGAGACGAAGATCTCGCCTGCGGTCGGCCGCTCGAGGCCGGCGACGATGCGCAGGAAAGTCGACTTGCCGCAGCCCGACGGCCCGATCAGCGAGACGAACTCGTGCGCGGCGACGTTGAGCGACACGCCGTTCAGCGCCAGCACATCGTGTCCCTCGTGTAGATCGAAGTATGTCTTCGACACACCGCTTGCAGTCAGGAGGTCGGGCATTCCAGGACTACCTACTGGAGAAGCTGCGGGTACTTGGCCTTGACCTGCTGTGTCACCTTGTTGAGTTCCGCCAAGTGCGGCTCGAGCTTGAGCGGCGCAGGGATCAGTTTCTCCTCGGCGAGGTAGTCGGCCGTGGTCTGGAGCGACTTCGCCGTGAAATCGTCGATCAACGGATCGTAGGTCAGGAATTTGAACGAGACCTCGACAATGCGCGGCTCGACTTTCAGAAACTCGGCCTCGATGGCGGCCGCTTCCTTGGGGTTCTTGCGAACCCACTGCTGCGACTCCCAAAGCGCGGCCACGGCGTCGGCGACCTTCGTCGGGTTGGCCGCGGCCCACTTGTCGCTGATCAGGAAGAGACCGCCACCCTGGACGTACTTGCCGAGCCTGAGCAGGATCGAGGCCTTGCCTTCCATCTTTTCTTCGGTGAGCGTCAGGAACGGCTCGAGGCCGGCCATGGCATCCACCGCGCCCGAGATCAACATCTGCCCCATGTTGCCGTAGTTGGCATTGACCCGCATGACGGCGTTGGCGGGCAAGCCCGCTTCCTTCAGCACCTGGTTGAGGCCTTGCGCCGGCGCCGTGCCCTGCGGGACGGCGATCTTCTTGCCCTTCAGATCCTTGGGCGATGCGATGCCCGCTTCCTTGCGCACGAGAATGGCGTAGGAATCGCCGCCCTTGGCGTACATCGAATACGCCTTGAAGGGCAGCCCGGTCGCCCAGGCAACGACGGTCGACTCCACGCCGCCGCCCGACCAGTCGGCCTGGCCCGCAGCGAGCGCCTGGTTGGCCTGGACGCCCGTCGCGAGCGGCTGCACTTCGACGTCGAAACCGTACTTGGCGAAAATCCCTTTCTTGGCGCCGACATAGAACGCCGCCTGCGAGGCGGTGGTCAGCACGCCGAACTTCACTTTGGTCTGCGCACCGGCAGCGCGGCCGAGCAGCGTGGCCGCCCCGGCTCCCGCCAGAACACTTCTCCGCAGAATCTTCATTGTTCTCATCGTTTCCTCCCTTTCACACCCCGTCGACGCTTCGCCTCATGGACGTACGCCGTATTTTGCTTTTGGCCCCACTGTCGTGCGCAGCTTCCCCTGGGCCGCATCGATGAAGCGGCAGAGATACGGCCGCGTCTCTCTCGGATCGATGATCTCCTCGACGCCAAAGGCCTCGGCGGTCCGGAACGGCGACGCCAGTGCCCGCAGTTCCTCCTCGAGTTCGCGCTCGCGTTGCTTTGCATCGGCGGCGGCCGCGATTTCGCGACGGAAGGCGGCGGCAACGCCGCCCTCGATCGGCAAGGATCCCCACTCGGCCGAAGGCCAGGCAATCTTGAACTCGAGCCCGTTCTTCTCAGTCGTGCCCATGCCCGCCATGCCGTAGCATTTGCGGATCACGACGGTGTAGGTCGGTACCGTTGCCTGCAGACCGACATAGACCGCACGCATACCCTCGCGCAGCGTCGCGGCGGCCTCGGCGTCCCTGCCGACCATGAAGCCCGGCACGTCGACCAGAAAGATCAACGGAATGTGGAAGCAGTCGCACATTTCGACGAAGTGGATCTGCTTGCGTGCGGCCTTCACGTCCATCGCGCCGCCATAGACCATCGGGTTGTTGGCGACCACGCCCACCACCTTGCCGTTCATGCGGGCAAGCACGGTGATCAGTGCCTTACCGTAGGTCGGCTGGATCTCGAAGATCGAGCCGCGATCGACGATGTGCTCGATCAGCCTGCGCATGTTGTAGGGCTTGCGCCTGTCGCGCGGCACGATGCGCAGCAGCTCCTCTTCGCAGCGATCGACGGAGTCGTTGCTTTCGACCGCGGGCGGCAGCTCCCACACGTTGGACGGCATGTAGGACAGGAACCGCCTGATCTGCGTGAAACAGGCCTCCTCGCTGTCGACGCGGTTGTCGATCGTGCCGGCATGGTCGACCGCAATCGGAGGTCCACCGAGATCTTCCTTGCTGATCTTCTGGCCCAGTGAACGCTCGACCACGGGCGGGCCTGCGGCAAAGACGTGGCTCGTGCCGTCGACCATCACCGACCAATGGGAGAGGATGGCCCGGCCGGCCGGACCACCGGCAGCGGTGCCGAGCACAGCGGAAACGACAGGCACCTTGCCCAAGAGATCGACCGAGCGCTCGAAGCCGTGCACGCCCGGGAAAATCGAATGACCACGCTTGTTGATCGAGGTGACGCTGCCTCCCGAGCCGTCGATCAGGTTGACGAGGGGGATGCGATAGCTGGCGGCCATATCCTCGATGAAGCCACCCTGGCCACCTTTCTTGCGATCTCCCGACCAGCTCGAGCCGCCGCGGATGGTGAAATCCTCGCCGCCCACCGCGACCGGCCTGCCGTCGATACTGGCCAGGCCCATCACATAGGGAGCGGGCGTGACCCCCCTCAGCGTGACGCCGTCGTACCTGCCCTGCCCTGTCAGCGTGCCGACCTCGCGGAAGGAGTTCCGATCGACCAGCTGCTCGACGCGCTCGCGGATCGTGAGTCGGCCGCGCTCGTGATGGCGCACCACCGCCTCAGCGCCGCCCAGCGCCATCGCCTCGCCGCGGCGCAGCCTGAGCTCTTCGACTTCCGATGCCCAGCCATCGAGCGTGGGGGTGGACTTCTCGCTCATTTTGACAGGACGGCCACCGCCTGGCCTTCGTTCACCGGCATGGTTTCCTCGACGAGAAACTTCTGCACTGCGCCGCCCTGCTCGCAGATCACCGGGATCTCCATCTTCATCGATTCGATGATCATCAGCGTCTCACCGGGCTCGATTTTCTGGCCAACCTCGGTCACGATCTTCCAGACCGAGCCCGACACTTCCGTCTTCACCTCGTAGTTCGCCATTGTTCCCTCTCAAAAGCTGGTGGGCCACGCACCCATCAAATGCTGGCCGACGCCGTTGCTGAGGCGCTGGCGGTGCACATCGAGCATGCGGATCAGGTAGTCGCGCGTTTCATGCGGCTGGATGATCGATTGGACCGCGAACATCGCGGCGATATCCCACGGCTCGCTGTCCTTGTTCATCTGAGCGAAGGCCTCGTCGAAGTGAGGGTCTCCGGGTGCCAGGCCGTGCACGATCTTCACGGCATAGGTCGGATCCATGAAGCTCACCTCGGCGCTGGGCCAGGCAGCGACCTCGTCGGAGTTCCGGCCGCCGCCCATGTTGAGATAGGCCTGGCCGTAGGTCTTGCGCAGGATAACGGAGAGCTTCGGCACCGTGCAGAGCTGCAGCGCCTGCATGAAGGTCATGATCTTGCCGGGCGCACGGCGGCGCTCCGCATCGATGCCGATCAGGAAGCCCGGTGTGTCCACCAGCAGCACGACCGGGATGTTGAAGCTGTCGCACAGCACCAGGAAGCTGGCGGCCTTCTCGCAGGCGTCGGTGTCCATGGCGCCGCCACGGAACAGCGGGTTGTTGGCAAGAACGCCTATGGTGCGGCCGCCCAGGCGTGCAAGGCCGGTGCTGATCACCTTGCCGAAGCGCGCCTTCAGCTCAAAGAAGCTGTCGGTATCGACGATCGCCCGGATGATGCGGCGTACATCGTAGACCTGCGTGCGCTTTTCCGGCAGCAGCTTGGCGATGTCGGCCATGCCACCGCCCGACCCTGCCGGAACGGCGCACGCCGGCGGTGCCTCACGATGATGCGAAGGCAGGTATGAAAGGAAGGTACGGATCAGATCGATCGCCTCTTCGTCGGTCTCGGCGACAGCGTCGGCGAAGCCCGTCACTTCGGCATGCACTTGCCAGCCGCCCATCTCCTCGGGATCGACATTTTCCTTGATGGCGAGCGACGCCAGTTGCGCGCTCGACACGGCGAGTACGGCCCCCTTGCGGATGACATTGAAGTCCGACAGCACCGAATACCAGGACGACGAACCGTAGGAGAGGCCTAGCGTCGCCGACGCCCACGGCACTTCGCGCATGCGAACATACTGGATGGGATCGTTGCCCAGCAGGGCGCCCATGCCGCGCGACCCCATATGGTCGGGCATACGTGCGCCCGACGACTCGCCCAGGAACACGATCGGCATGCCGCGGCTGGTGGCGACGCGTTTGACATGGCCGATCTTGCGGCCATTGGTGGCCGCCGACGAGGCGCCCATCACGGTGAAGTCGTTGGCGACGGCCGCCGCGTCCCGGCCGTCGATCCGCCCGAAGCCCGCGATCTTGCCGTCACCGGCCGACTTATCCGGGTCGGCGAGCGAGGCGCCGAACAGACCGCTCTCGATGAAGCTTCCCTGGTCGAAAAGCCGGTCGATGCGCTCTCGCGCATTGAGGATGCCGGCTTGCCTGCGGCGGGCGAGCTTTTCGGGCCCGCCCATGGCAAGCGCCTTGGCCTTGCGCGCTTCGTAGGTGTTCGTGCTCATGCCGTGACGATGCCTTCTCTGGCGAGAGCGTCGATACGCTCGTCGTTCATGTTCAATACTTCGCGCAGCACAGCCCGCGAGTCCTGGCCGAGGTCGCGGCCGGCATGGCGTACGGCGCCCGGCGTGTCCGAGAGACGCGGCACCACAGTCGGCATCGCGACGGTGCCGAGATGCTGGTCGGGCGCCTCGATGATCGACTTGCGCGCCTTGTAGTGTGGGTCGGCGAAGATGTCGGCCACCGTGAAGATGCGTGTGGCCGGCACCGCGGCTCTCTCCAGAACCGCTTCGATCTCGGCGAGCGGCAGCCTTTCTGTCCAGCTCGAGATGACGGCGTCCAGCGCCTCGTGCGCATCGTTGCGCTTGGTGGCCTCGGCGAAGCGTGGATCGCGTGCCAGCTCGGGCTGGCCCATCGCCTCGCAGAGCCGCCGGAACAGGCTGTCGGCCATGGCGGTGATGTGGATGTAGCTGCCGTCCGCCGTCGGATAGAGATTGTTGGGTGTGCTGCCGATCAGGCGCGAGCCTTCGCGATTGGGAATGAAACCCAGCTTCTGGTAGGCGCCGATCCACACTTCCATGAAATTGAAGGCGCTTTCGTACAGCGCGGCATCGATCATCTGGCCACGGCCGGTCTGCTCGCGCGCCATCAACGCCATCACGGCACCATAGGCGCCGTGCAGACCCGCGATGTAGTCAGTCATCGAGACGCCGACGCGGGAGGGCGCACGGTCAGGATCGCCGGTGAGGTAACGCAGGCCACTCACGGCCTCGCACACCACGCCGTAACCGGGGCGCGAGGCGTAAGGGCCATCCTGGCCGAAGCCGGAGATACGCACCATGACGAGGCGGGGATTGATCGTCGAGAGATCCTCCCAGCCCAGGCCCCACTTTTCGAGCGTACCGGGCTTGAAGTTCTCGATCAGCACGTCGCTCCTGGCAGCGAGCTCGCGTATCAGCGCCCGGCCTTCCTCGCGGTGCAGGTCGATGGAGACCAGGCGTTTATTGCGGAAGATCGACGCGGCATAAAGCGAATGGCCGTCGATCGATTTGCCCATGGTGCGCACCGGGTCGCCCTCGGACGGCTCGACCTTGATCACCTCGGCACCGAAATCGGCCAGCATGCGGCCGCAGAAGGGACCGGCCACGGTCGAGCCGATCTCGAGCACGCGATACTTGGCGAGCGGGCCCTGCCGATGATTTGCGTCGTCGCTCACTCGGGCCCTCAGATCACGTATTTCTGGAAGCGCCGGAGCGTTTCCTTCGCGTTGTAGAGATTCTTGCGCTTGGCCCGTTCGGCTGCCTCGCCGTCGCCCGCTCGCATGGCGGCCACCACGGCACGATGCTCGCCCAGCCCCTCCTGCGCGCGGCCGGGTAGAATGACGATGCGGCGGATCACGACGTTGGTCTTCTCGTAGATGCTGTCGAGCATGCGGGCGGCCACCGGATTGCGTGCCCACTCGATAATGCGGCGGCGGAAACGCTCGTAGACCACGATGAAGGAGTCGAAGTCGCGCTCACGTACGTACTTGTCCATCGGCTCGCCAAACAGCTCGACGAACTCGTCCCAGGTTTCCGGCGGGGCGTTTTCGGTGGCAAGCCGCACACACAGGCCCTCGAGGACGGCGCGCACCTCATAGAGATGGAAGACGTGCTCGAGTTCGAGCCGGGAGACGACGGCGCCACGATTGGGGATGCGGTCGATCAGGCCGCGGTTTTCGAGGATCCCCAGGACCTCGCGGATGCGCGTGCGCGGCACGCCGAATTCGGCGGCCAACTCCTGCTCACCGAGCTTGGCGCCGGGCGCGATATCCTGGCGCGCTATGCGCTCCCGCAGCGCCTGCACAATGTCGGCGACCGACGCCTTGCCGCGTCCCCCGCCCTCGCTGCCGCCGGTCTTGCGGCCACGTGCCTTGGCTTTCAAGGCGACAACCCGACCTGACATTTCCTACCCCACCGCTTTGCGGTTCTTCTGAATTGCCGACGATAGGACAAGGGCCGGCCAGTAGTGTCAACAATATTGTTAACATATTTGGCGGCAGATTCCCGGTCAGCCGGGCTTCAGCCCTCGAGTCGAGATGACGCAACACGGCGGCGCTCTGCTCAGATCGCCGTGTTATCTGGACGTTCGTCCACGAAGAGAAAGGCAGCGTCGGAAGGTCGGCGGCCGCAATCGAGGTGGGGCCGGCTCGGAACGTTTCGGGCAGGAAGCGCAACCGACCCGCGCGGCGCACACCAAAGGACTTCCATGTCGCCGCCGGCGACTTGATGCCCGAAAGCTATCGAAATCGAGTCCCGGGAGACTTGGGACGCACGACGCAAGCCGTGCGCCCCCAATACCTCACACCACGCCGAAGGCCCGCATGGCTTCGGCAACGCGGATGAAGCCCGCGATGTTGGCGCCGAGCACGTAGTTGCCGGGCGATCCGTATTCGTCGGCAACCTCGGCGCAGCGGTCGTGGATGCCGTTCATGATGCCGGCCAGCCGCTCTTCCGTCGCCTCGAAGCTCCAGGAATCGCGTGACGCATTCTGCTGCATCTCCAGCGCGCTGGTGGCCACGCCGCCGGCATTGGTCGCCTTGCCCGGCCCGAACAGCACGCCGGCCTCGAGGAACAGGCGCACGGCTTCCGGCGTGCAGGGCATGTTGGCGCCCTCGCCGACCGCCACGACCTTGTTCTTGACCAGGGTGCGGGCATCGCGCCCGGTCAGCTCGTTCTGCGTCGCCGACGGCATGGCGATATCCGCGGGCACGTCCCAGATGCAGCCGTTGGCAACGTAGGTCGCCTTGGCACCGCGATGCCTGGCGTAATCCTGCACCCGGCCGCGCCGCTTCTCCTTGATCTCCTTCAGGAGGTCGAGGTCGATCCCGGCCTCGTCGAGGACGTAGCCGTCGGAGTCCGAGCAGGCGATGACCTTGCCACCCAGCTCCGCCACCTTCTCGATCGTGTAGATCGCGACGTTGCCCGCGCCCGACACGATCACCTTCTTGCCGTCGAAGCTCTGGCCGCGCGTGCCGAGCATGCGCTCAACGAAGTAGACGGCGCCGTAACCCGTGGCCTCCGTGCGCACCCGCGAACCACCCCAGGCCAGCCCCTTGCCCGTAAGCACGCCGGACTCGTAGCGATTGCTCATGCGCTTGTACTGGCCAAACATGTAGCCGATCTCGCGCTGGCCGACGCCGATGTCTCCCGCCGGCACGTCGGTGTACTCGCCGAGATGGCGCGATAGCTCGGTCATGAAGGACTGGCAGAAGCGCATGACCTCGCCGGTCGACCGGCCCTTGGGATCGAAGTCGGAGCCGCCCTTGCCGCCGCCGATCGGCATGCCCGTCAGTGCATTCTTGAAGACCTGCTCGAAACCCAGGAACTTCACCGTGCCGAGATAGACGGTCGGATGAAAGCGCAGCCCGCCCTTGAAGGGGCCGAGCGCGGAATTGAACTGGACGCGGAAGCCGCGATTGATCTGGACCTGCCCGCGGTCGTCGACCCAGGGCACGCGGAAGATGATCTGTCGCTCCGGCTCACAGATCCGCTCGATCAGCGCATCCTCGGCATAGTCCGGATGTTTCGCGATCACGGCGCCGAGACTGTCGAGAACCTCGCGCACCGCCTGATGGAATTCTTCTTCTCCCGGATTGCGGCGCAGCACGTCGGCAAAAATCGGCTCCAGCTTTTCATCAAGCATTTTCTGTAGGCACTCCTTCTCGGCAGACATTGACCCTGAACGTTGGATAGGGGCCGAGGAGCATCCGCGCATGCCCGCGGGCAAGGGGCACAACGACGCACAGAAAGCAGGCCCGAGGGGATGGCCCTAGGGCGTGAGTGGCCCCGGATCGCCGCCGACCGGACGGCGCAGGCACGCGACGTAATGGCCTTCCGCCACTTCGATCAACGGCGGCGCCGTCACCTTGCACTCGGCGATCGCGTAAGGACACCGCGTGTGGAAGTGGCAACCGGGGGGCGGTTTCGCCGGGCTCGGCACGTCGCCCTGCACGATGCGCTTGCGCTGGCGGCGACGCTTCGGGTCAGGTGCCGTCGCGGCCGAGAGCAGCGCCTCGGTGTAAGGATGCAGCGGCTGCGTGAAGAGCGTGCGCTTGGGCGCCAGTTCGACGATCCGGCCGAGATACATCACGGCGATGCGATGGCTGATGTGTCGCATCACCGCGAGATCGTGGCTGATGAAGAGGTAGGCGAGCCCGTACTCCTCCTGCAAGTCGATCAGCAGGTTCAACACCTGTGCCTGCACCGAGACGTCGAGCGCGGAGACCGGCTCGTCGGCCACGATCACGTCGGGATTGACCGATAGTGCCTTGGCGATGCCCAACCGCTGGCGCTGGCCGCCGGAAAATTCATGCGCGTACTTGCGCATTGCTTCAGGCCTCAGCCCGACCCGTCGGAAGAGCTGCGCCACCTTCTCGTCGCGCGCCGCTCCCTGGGCGATGCCAAAGTTCTCCAGTGGCTCGCCCACGATCGTGCCCGACGGCAGGCGCGGGTTCATCGAGGAGTATGGGTCCTGGAAGATCGTCTGGATGCGCCGGCGATGCGCCCACATGGCGCCCGGCTTCAGATGGGTGATGTCCTCGCCGCCCAGCGCAATGCGTCCGGCCGTCGGCTCGATCAGCTTCAGGACGACCTTGCCGATCGTCGACTTGCCGCAACCGGACTCGCCCACCAGGCCGAGCGTCTCGCCGCGGCGGATCGAGAAGGAAACACCGTCGACCGCCCTCACCTCGCCGACCCGGCGCTGCAGCAACCCGCCATGGATCGGGAAGTGCTTTACGAGACCTTCGACCCTGAGGACCGGCTGGGTATCGAGCTTGTCGCTCATGCCGAGGCCCTCACGCGCTCGACTTCCCAGCAGGCAACGGTATGGCCTGCGCCGCCCTCGACCAGGGGCGGTGCCTCGCTGCGGCAGCGGTCGGTCGCAAAACCGCAGCGCGGTGCGAAGGCGCAGCCGACGATCGGTTTGGTGAGAATCGGCACCAGCCCAGGGATCTCCTGCAAACGCGGCCGCGTGCCGGCAGCATCGGCCTCGACATCGAGGCGCGGGATCGCCCGCATCAGGCCGCGCGTATAGGGATGCAGCGGTTCGGCGAACAACGCCTCGACCGACGCCTCCTCGACCTTGCGGCCGGCATACATCACCACGACACGCTCCGTGGTCTCGGCGACGACACCGAGATCGTGGGTGATCAGCACGATCGCCGTGCCGGTCTTCTCCTTGAGCTCGATCATGAGATCGAGGATCTGTGCCTGGATGGTAACGTCGAGCGCCGTCGTGGGCTCATCGGCGATCAACACCTGTGGATCGCAGCTGAGCGCCATGGCGATCATTACGCGCTGGCGCATGCCGCCGGACAGCTGGTGCGGATACTCGTCGAGACGGCGGCGGGCATCGGCGATGCGCACCAGATCCAGCATCTCGCGCGCCCGATCGCGTGCGGCCGACCAGGGCACATTGAGATGGCGGACCACGTTTTCGGCGATCTGCGTGCCGACCGTCAGGACCGGATTGAGGCTGGTCATCGGCTCCTGGAAGATCATGGAGATCCGATGTCCGCGCAGACGCTTCATTTCCTCCTCGGAGAGCGTCGTGAGCTCTTCGCCCTCGAACTTGATCGAACCCGAGGCGATGCGGCCGGTCTCGGGCGGGATCAGCCGCAGGATCGACATCGCGGTCACCGACTTGCCGCAGCCGGACTCCCCCACGATGCCCAGCGTCTCACCGCGCGCGACATGGAAGGACACGCCATCGACAGCTCGCACGATGCCGTCCAACGTACGGAACTGCGTATGAAGGTCGCGAACTTCGAGGATGGAGGCTTCAGCCATGGTCAGAGCCGCCTCGCCAGCCGCGGGTCGAGCCGGTCGCGCAGCCCATCACCCAGCAGGTTCACCGCCAGCACGGTGACAGCCAGGAACGCACCGGGGATCAGGATGGTCCAGGGCGCGATCTGAAAATAGGTGCGCCCCTGGGCGATGATGTTGCCCCAGCTCGGAATTTCCGGCGGTACGCCGGCCCCCAGGAAGCTGAGGCCAGCCTCGATCAGCATGGCCGAGGCGCAGACATAGGTCGACTGCACGATCAAAGGCGCCAACGTGTTGGGCAGCACATGACGCCACAGGAGCTTCATGTTCTTCGTGCCACCGGCAATGGCGCTTTCGATATAGGGCTGGGCACGGATCGACAGCACGACGGCGCGCACCACGCGCACGATACGGGGCACTTCGGGGATGACGATGGCCACGATCACGATGCCGAGCCCCGGCCGTGACAGAGTGATGAGCGCGATGGCGAGCAGGATCGAGGGGATCGCCATCAACCCGTCCATGATCCGCATGACGATCCCGTCGACCTTGCGGAAGTAACCGCAGGCGAGGCCCAGCGCGAGGCCCAGCACGCTCGAAAAAGCAGCCACCGAGAGCCCCACGATCAGGGAGACACGCGCCCCGTAGATCGTCCGCGAAAAGATGTCCCGGCCGAACTGGTCCGTCCCGAACCACCAGCGCTCCGACGGCGGGCGAAGCCGGTTCACTGGCGACAGCTTCAACGGGTCATTGGGCGCGATGAAGGGCGCGAAGACCGCCATGACGATCAGCGCCGCCAGCAGCACGGCACCGAAGGCGATGGTGGGATTGCGCCGTACCGCGGTCCACAGCGAGAATCGGCGCGTGGCCGGCAGGTCGAGATCGTCGGCGACAACGGCCATGTCAGTACCGGATCCGCGGATCGAGGAAGGCGTAGGAAATGTCGATGATCAGGTTCACCAGCACCTTGGCGCCGGCAAAGACCAGGATCAGCCCCTGCACCACCGGATAGTCGCGCTTCAGCACGGCATCGACCGTGAGGCGGCCCAGGCCCGGGATGTTGAACACGGTCTCGGTGATGACGACGCCGGAGATCAGGAGCGCAATGCCGATGCCGATCACCGTGACGATCGGCACGGCGGCATTCTTCAACGCATGCAGCAGCAGCACGCGGTCGGTCGCCAGGCCCTTGGAGTTGGCGGTGCGGATATAATCCTGGGCCAGCACCTCGAGCATGGAGGCGCGCGTGATACGGGCGATCAACGCCATGTAGGTGATGCCCAGCGCCACCGAAGGCAGGATCAGGCTTTCGACGAAGGGCCAAAAGCCCTGCTTGATTGGTGCGTAGCCCTGCACCGGCAGGAGCTGCCATTGCACGGCAAAGAAGTAGATCAGGATATAGGCCAGCACGAAGGTCGGCATCGCAAAGCCCAGCACGGCGAAGGCCATGGCCAGGCGATCGACCAGCTTGCGCGCCTTCCAGGCTGCCACGACGCCGATGGGAACGGCGAGCGCGACCGCCACGAACAGGGTCGAGAGCGTGAGCGCGACCGTCGGCTCCAGCCGCTGGGCAATCAGGCGTGTCACGGCGAGGTTCGAGAAGATCGATACCCCCATGTCGCCCTGCAGGAGTTGGCCCACCCAGACGACGAATTGCTCGACCATCGGCCGGTCGAGCCCGAGCTTGGCGCGCACGGCCGCAATCGATTCAGCCGTGGCGTCGTCGCCCGCGATGATCGCAGCGGGGTCACCCGGTGCGAATCGCAGCAGGAAAAAGACAAACAGCGCCACCACCGCCATCACCGGCAGGGTGGCGAAGAGACGGCGCACGATATAGGAGGTCATGCGCCGTTACGCTTAGCGGTTTTCACTTCTTGGTAATACCCCAGAGCACGGCGAGGCCGGTATTCGGCACGACGTTGTCGATCTTGTCGCCGCGGAAGGCGATCGGCGTATCCCACTGACCGAACGGCAGGAAGACGACCTGTTCCATCGCGCGCGTCTGCAGCTCCTTGGCGATCTTCTTGCGCTCCTCCTCGGTCGCCGCCATGCCGAAGGCGTTGCGCAGCTTCTCGACTTCGGGATCGCACGGCCAGCCGAACAGGCCCTTGTCGCAAGCAGCGCCGATCCAGGTGTGCAGGACGGGATTGGACGAACCGACGCCCCCCGAGGTGGTGACGAAGATGTTCCAGCCGCCTTGCGCGGGCGGCTCCTTCTTGGCGCGACGAGTCACGACCGAACCCCAGTCCATCGACTGCGCATCGACGTTGATGCCGGCCTCGCGCATCGCCTGGACCAGCACCTGCGTTGCCGGCGTGATGGTCGCGTGATCGGTGGCCGAGAGCACGGTGATCGGCTCGCCCTTGTACCCGGCCTCCTTGAGGAGCTGCAGCGCCTTCTTCGGGTTGTACTCCTTCATGAGTTCGCTGCCGCCGTCGTTCTCGTAGGGGCCGCCGCAGGTCAGCAGTCCTTTGCAGACCCGGTAGAATTTCGGATCGCCGACGATGGTACGCAGGAAGTCTTCCTGGTTGATCAGGTAATACATCGCCTGCCGCGCCTTCACGTTGTCGAACGGCGGGTGGAGATGATTCAGCCGGATCATGCCCTGCGTGCTGTCGATCTTGCCGGTCTTCATCAGCTTCACGCCGCGCGCCTTCTCGAGCAACGGCAGGAAGTCGTTGGTCGGCTGCTCGTAGAAGTCGATCTCACCATTGATCAGCGCCGACATGGTGGTCTGCGGATCGGAGATCCAAACCAGCTCGATGCGATCGACGCCGGGGATCTTGGCGCCCGCGAAGGAGGACGGCGCCTCGGTGCGCGGCACGTAATCCTTGTTCTTGAGGTAGACCGCCTTGCTGCCCGGCACCCACTGATCCTTGGCGAACATATAGGGTCCGGAGCCGACCGCTTCCTTCACCTGCTGCTGCGGATCGGTGAGCGCATCCTTCTCCCGCATGATGGCCGCGATCGAGCTCTGGCTCTTGCCGAGCGACTCCAGCACCATGCCGTAGGGCTCGCGCAGCACCATGGTGAAGGTCTTGTCGTCGACCGGCTCCATCTTGGTGACGAAGCCCATCAGCCGCTGGCCGA
>BFBZ01000011.1_pt33 | contig 86244 bp, 83 predicted proteins | sample 1888401 | NCBI WGS metagenome assembly BFBZ01 (sample SAMD00112614, study PRJDB3348) | symbiont metagenome | host: Chara braunii
GGCGCCAGCGCGGCGAGTTGCGCGGGGCGCTCGGCGATCTCCGTGCGGAACCTGCGGCACTCACGGCAGGTGCGGACGTGCGCGCGGACGCCCTGCGAGCGCGTGACGCGCCCGTCGGCGTCCGAGAGGCGCTCGCGGACCTCCCAGCAGTCAAGGTCGCGGCCCTCCGCCATGCGCGAGAGGCCGCGCCGCGCCTGGTGGATGAGCTGCTTCACCCGCGGCGGCTCCTCGCCCAGGATGGCCCCGATCTCCGCGTGCGAGAGCCCGGACAGCTCCCGCAGCACCAGCGCCTCGCGCTGGTCGTCCGGCAGGGAGCGCAGGTCCTCGCGCAGGCGCGCGAGGGTCTCCGCGGTCTCGGCGCGCTCGGCGGGGCCCGGCTCGCGCGACGCCTCGAGGTCGCTGAGCGGCTCCAGCCCGGCCGGCCGGCGGCGCAGGATGTCGATGCACTGGTTGTGGGCGATCCGGTGGAGCCACGGGCGCAGCGACATCTCGCGCCCCGGCGACGCACGCAGGTCGCGGTACGCGCCGAGCATCGCGCTCTGGAGGGCCTCCTCGGCGTCCTCCGGCTGGCGGAGGACCGCGGCGCAGTAGGCGTAGAGGCGCTGCCGGTGACGGCGGTAGATGACCTCGAAGGCGCGCTCGCCCTCGGTCGCGACGCGGTCGGCCAGCGCCTCGTCAGGGAGCAGGGACAGCGGGACGACGCGGCGCGGCCGCGGAGCCCCCACCAGCTCGATCTGCGCACGGGTCGTCATCGGGCACCCCGACCCTAGGACCGCCGGCGCACCTGCGGGATCCCCGTACGTCCAGGCTTCCCCGGGGCCTCCGTACAGGTGGGGGCGGCGCGGAAACCGTGACCCGTGCGGTGGCGCGGGAACGCCGATTCGTTGGAGGATCACCCCGGCGCGGCCCCGGCCCGCGCCCCACCGGACCATCACACGAGAGGACGACGACCATGCCCACTGCCGGGAACACGCGCCTGATCCTGGCCGCGATGATCTTCGCGGTGTCGATGACCTTCATCGACCAGACGATCGTCTCGCTGGCGATCCCGGAGCTCCAGAAGGACCTCGGGCTCTCGCCGACGGGGACGCAGTGGATCATCAATGCGTATCTGCTGTCGCTCTCGGCGCTCTTCGCGTTCGGCGGGCGACTCGCCGACATCGCGGGGCACCGGCGGATGGTGGTGATCGGCGTCGTCGTGTTCGCCGGCGCGTCCGCCCTGTGCGGCGCCACCCCGACCGGCGACATGGCGGAGACGTGGATGATCGTCTTCCGGGTCATCCAGGGCGCGGGCGCGGCCATCATGTTCCCGGCGGCGCTGGCGATCGTGGTCGCCGCCTTCCCGATCGCCGAGCGTGGAAAGGCCCTCGCGATCTTCTTCGGCATCACCGGCGGCCTGACGGCCATCGGCCCGTTCCTCGGCGGCTACCTCACCGAGTGGACCTGGCGCGCGATCTTCTGGGTGAACGTCCCCGTCGCGATCATCGCCCTGATCCTGATCTACCTGGCGAAGCCGGACGACCGGCGCACCCCTGCGGCAATCGACTGGAGGGGCACGGCGCTGATCGCCGGGGGCATGGCGCTCTCCGTCCTCGGGCTGCAGCAGTCGAGCGACTGGGGCTGGACCAGCCCCGCCACCATCGGGTGCATCGCCGTCGGCGTCCTGCTGCTGCTCGCGTTCGTCCGCGTCGAGCTCCGCACCCGGACGCCGCTGATCGACGTGAACATCTTCCGCGACCGCGGCTTCGCCGCGGCCAACGGGGTGCTGTTCCTGTTCTCGATGGCGTTCATCCCCGTGTTCTTCTTCACGAGCGAGTACGCCCAGATCTCGGTCGGCGACGACGCGTCGTCGGCGGGCCTGTTCCTCCTGGTGTTCTTCGCGGGCTTCGGCGGCGCCGCCCAGTGGGGCGGCAAGGTGTACGACGAGAAGGGCGTGCGCGCCGCCGTGATCCCCGGCTGCGCGCTCGGGACCGTCGGGTTCTTCTTCTGGGCGCGGGCGCTCGACGACTTCCAGCTGGGCGACCAGTGGATCTGGATCGTGATGGCGGGGGCGGGCTGCGGCCTGATCCTGGGGCCGGCGAGCACCGACGCCCTGAACCGCGTGGCCGCGACGCGTTACGGTGAGGCGACCGGCATCACCCAGACCGTGCGCAACTTCGGCGCCAGCATCGGCCTGGCCGTCCTCGGGACCATCCTGATCATGCGGACCGAGTCGAACGTCGAGAGCTCCCTCGGCGCCCTCGGGGTCCCGTCGGACCGGGCCCACGCGGTCGCCGACGCCCTGACCAGCTCCGGGGGAGGGCAGGCATCCGGCGGCTTCGGAGAGGCGACGGGCCCGGCGGCGGAGCGCGCCTTCGCGGCGGTCCGCACCGACTTCGCGAACGCGACCGAGACGGTCTTCTACGTGATGGCCGGGATCATGGCCGCCCTGTACGTCCTGGCCCACTTCTGGCTCCCGCACGGCCGCCTGGCCCAGGTGCAGCAGGCGCAGCAGGCGGAGCAGGCGCAGCAGGCCGAGCAGGAGGCCGCCGGATGAGGGCGGGGCCGCCACGGTGACGCCCTCCGGTCGGGTGCCACCGCGGCCGGGGCGGCTCGAGGTCCGGGCCGGGTTCCGGCCGGGGACGGCGTTCGGCGTCGACGACTCGGCGGCGCCGGTCGCCCACCTGACGTACCGCTCCACCGACGGGCACACGTGGGACGCCCTGCTCGCCCGGCCCATGGGGCGCCTCACGCCGCGGGCCGAGGTGCTGGTGCTGATCGTCCACGGGTCGATGGGCAACTACATCGACGGCGTGCCGCGGCGGGCGGCGATCGAGCTGGCCCGCGCGGGCTACGCGGCGCTCTCGGTCAACACCCGGATGGCGAACTTCGGGGTCGTGTATGGCGGCGGCCTGCTCGACCGGGTCCCCGCCGACCTGGACGGCGCCCTCGCACTCGCGGCCGACCTCGGCTTCGCGCGGGTCGCGATGCTCGGCTACGGCCAGGGCGCGACGGCCGTGGCCCACCATCAGGCGCTGCGGCGGCCCGCCGCCGTCGAGGCCGTCTGCACCCTGGCGCACCCGGCGTCGCTGCCCGACGCGCTGCGGCGCCGGTGGGAGGAGTTCGGCGCCCGGCCGTCCTACGGGGAGGTGCTGGACGAGGCCCGGGCGCGCTTCGGCCCCGGGGGCACCGGCGAGGACGGGATCGTGGTCGTCGCGCACGGGGCGGGCCGGACGGCGGGCCCGGCCGACCAGGAGGTGTGGAGCCTGTGCGCGTGGTGGGCGTCGCGGGCGCCGGAGGCGGCGCACGCCATCTCGCTGGGGCGGGTCCCGGAGATGACGGTCCCGCTGGCGCTGGTCCAGCCGGCGTCCGACGTCCTGCTCGGGTACGGGGACGCCCTGGCGGCCGTCGCGCGGGAGGCGGGCGTCCCGGTCCACGTGGAGCGGGTGCCGAGCTGCGACCACACGTTCTGGGGCATGATGCCCGCCGCCTCCCGCGCCGCCGCCGCGTGGCTCGACGAGACCCTCGGGACCGGCGGGTCCGGCGCGCCGTCGCGCCGCCCGCGCGCGGCCGTCGAGGAGGGTCCGGTGCGGCACCGGCTGGTGACGATCCCGGTCCCCGACGGCGGTCGGCACGACGCGCTGCTGCACATCGACGCCGAGGCCGCGGAGCGGCGGGCGGAGCGGACCGGCCGCCGGACGGCGGTCATCCACGTGCACGGCAACCAGGGGAACTTCAGCGTCGGCTCGCTGCGGTTCCTCGGCGACCCGGTCGCCGCCGCGGGGATCCCGCTGCTGTCGCTCGAGACGCGGCTGAGCAACGTGTCGCAGCTCTTCGGCGGGGCCCTGTTCGAGGAGGCGCTCGCCGACCTGGCCGGCGGCGTCGACTGGCTCGCGGCCGAGGGCTACGACGGGGTGGTGGTGAGCGGCTACTCGCTCGGCGCGGTCCTGGCGACGCGGTTCGCGCGGACGCTCGCGCCGCCGCTGCTCCGCGGCCACGTCGCGTTCGGGAACGCGTGGGCGCTGCCCGAGTCGACGCGCCGGAAGATGGACGCCAACAGCGCGACGCCGTCGTACGCGGAGCTCGCACGGGACTGCGCGGCGGCCGTCGCGCGCGGCGACGACCCGATCGTGGTGGCCCACCGGGCGTACGGCGCCGACGACGCCCCCCGCCACGCGGGGGTCTACACCGCGGCGACCTGGTGGCACTCCCGCGGCCCGGAGGCCGCGGACGCCGAGACCCACCGCCACATCGGGGCCGTGGAGGCGCCGGTGCTCCTGGTCCAGGGCGACGCCGACGTGGTCGTGGAGCCGGAGGAGGCCGGGCGGCTGGCCGACGTCGCCCGGGCCGCGGGCCACCCCGACGTGGAGGTCGCGCTCGTGCCCGGCGCCGGCCACTCCTTCGCCGGCCACGAGGACGCGGTGGTCGCCGCCGTCGTGGACTGGCTCGCGCGGGTCGCCTGAGCGTCGGGCCCGGTGGCCTGGCCCGACCGACCCGTGAGAGGGTCGCGCGGGGCGAATCCGGATGAAGGGATCGATGATGGGGACAGCGCGTGCGACGGGCCGCGGGCGGAGCCGTGGAGCGATGATCGCCGGGGTGGTGACCGCGGCGGTGGCGGCGGGGTTCATGGTGGCGCCGGCCGCGAGCGCGGCGACGCCGGCCGTGTGGAAGAAGTACTGCCGCAACCAGGGCGGCGTGGTGCAGATGCGGACGGCGGCCTTCGGCACCAACTCCCCGCCGCTCATCACGCTCGGCAACCCGACGGCGTTCTGCTTCTTCCGGACGGGCTCGGGGATGACCGCGACGCAGATCATCGTCGACCTGCGCACGCTCACCACGAAGAAGCCCACGCTGGCGGCGCTGGCGTATCTCACGAAGCCGGAGCCGGGGCGGTTCAACCCCGGCGCGAACCCCGCCTCGGTCTACTGCACGAAGCTCGGCGGGACGGACCTCTTCGGCGGGGTGAACGTCTCGGGCGGCGGGTGGATCCTCGGGCGCAGCGCCAACTCGGCGATCGACGCCTGCACCTTCCCGGACGGCTCGATCATCGATTCGTTCGGGATCCTCTACCACTCGCAGGGCGCCATCCGCGGCGCGGACCTGACGAACAAGTTCCGCTACCGGCCCGCGAACCCGCCGAACCTCTTCGGGTGAGCGGCGCGTCCGGCCGCGGGGGCCACCCCGCGGCCGGGCCCCGCCGGGTCAGGCGACGGGGGTGTCGCTGACCGGGACGATCTCGGCGGTGGTGACGCCCGCGCCCGGCTTCAGGAACGCGTGGAGCTTCGCGATGTCGTCGGTCTCGACGACGAGGTAGACCGTGTGCTGCGGGAACGCCACCCAGTATCCGTGGATCGTCACGTCCTTCGACTCGTAGTCGAAGAGCGACCGGGACCCGCCCCGCCCGTACGGGCAGTTCTCGGGGGTGTGCGTCTGCGTGACGTGGAAGAGCATGCGACCACCTCCGGGCGGCGCGGTTTGGTGACTCGGCCGACAGCGATCGCACTCTAAGTCGCGACCCACCCTGCCGTCCAAGGGCGCGTGACGGCTGCCCGGGCACTACGATCGCGCCCTTCGAACCCGATGGTCTGGGAGGCGATGTACAGGGTCCAGGACATCCGGAGCCTGGCGCGGGCGACCCGCGAGGTGCGCCGCGGCAATGGCCTGGTGAGTCGCACGGTGATCATGCTCGGCATCACGAGCCTGCTCACCGACGTCTCCTCCGAGATGGTCGCGACCATCCTCCCGCTGTACCTGGTGTTCACGCTCGGCTTCACGCCCCTCCAGTTCGGCGTGGTCGACGGCTACCAGCGCGGCGCGAGCGCGCTCGTGAGCCTCGGCGGCGGCCTGGTCGCCGACCGCCGCAGCCGCCACAAGGAGGTCGCCACCGCCGGCTACGGGCTCTCGGCCGTGTGCAAGCTGGGCTACGTCGCGGCGGGGACCTCGTTCGCCGCCCTCGGCGCGGTGGTCTTCGCGGACCGCATCGGCAAGGGCATCCGGACGGCGCCGCGGGACGCGCTCATCTCCCTGAGCAGCCGCCGCGAGGGGCTCGGGCTGGCCTTCGGCGTGCACCGCGCGCTCGACACGACCGGGGCGATGCTCGGCCCGCTGGTGGCGTTCGCCCTGCTGGCGGTCTCGCCCGAGGGCTACGACGCGATCTTCATCGTGAGCTTCCTGGTCGCGGTGGTCGGCGTCGCCGTGCTGGTGCTGATGGTCGACCGGCGCGACGAGCCGGTGCCCTCCGGCGAGGCGGCCGTGTCGTGGCGGGACGCCGTGCGCCTGATGGGCCCCGGGCGCTTCCGCGGTATCCTTGTCGCCGCCGGAATCCTCGGCGTCGTCACGATCAGCGACGCATTCCTGTACCTCGGCCTGCAGCGTCAGACCGACCTCGACCCGACCCTCTTCCCGCTGCTCTTCACCGCCACCTCCCTCGCGTACATGCTGCTGGCGGTGCCCGTCGGCCTGGTCGCCGACCGCATGGGGCGTGGCCGGACGTTCCTCGCGGGCCACCTCGTGCTGCTGGCGCTGTACGGCTCCCTGCTGCTGCCGACGGGGGGCGGGCTCGCCCTGGTCGGGTACCTCGTGGCCTTCGGGGCGTTCTACGCCGCGACCGACGGCGTCCTGAGCGCGCTCGGGGCCGCGGCCCTGCCGGCCGGGATGCAGGCCACCGGCCTGGCCCTGCTGCTCACGGTCACGAGCCTCGCGCGGCTCGGGGGGTCGGTGTTGTTCGGCGCCGTCTGGACCTTCGCCGGCTTCGAGGCGGCGGTGAAGCTCTTCGCCGTCGGCCTCGCCGTGGGCATCGTCATCGCCGCCGTCCTCCTGCTCCGGAGCGGCCGGCCGGGCGCCTCGCTCGCCGCCGCGGGCGCGAGCTGAGGCCCGCCGTGTCGCGCCGCGTATGGATCCTGCTCGGGCTCACGGCGGCCTGCATCGTCGCGGCCGTCGTGGTGGTCGCGTTGTCGGCCTCCGAGCCCACCCGCGCCGGGACGTCCGACGACCCGCAGGCCGTCGCGCTCCCCTCGACGCCCTACGTCGTGTTCCTCGAGCTCGACAACGCCCGCCCGCAGGACTACGGCCGGGTGGCCGTCGCGCCGCTGGACGACCTCGCCGCCCCGCCGACCCTGGCGGACGTGGCGTGCGAGCGCGTCTACTTCTCGGTCGGCGGCGGACTCTGCCTGGAGAAGAGCGGCCGCTTCCCCGTCCGCTACAAGGCGACCATCCTCGACACGCACCTCAAACCGGTGCGGTCCATCCGGGTGCCGGGCATCCCGAGCCGCACGCGCGTCTCGGCCGACGGGCGCTGGGGCAGCACGACGACCTTCGTGAGCGGCCACTCGTACGCCGAGCTCGGTGCGTTCTCGACCAGCGCGACGATCATCGACATGCGGACGGGCAAGAAGGTCATCGACAACCTCGAGGACCTGCCGGTCACCCGCGACGGGCGGCCGTTCGAGTCGGTCGACCACAACCTGTGGGGCGTGACCTTCGCGCCCGACGACGACACCTTCTACGCCTCCCTCGCGACCAAGGGGACGACGTATCTGGTGCGGGGCTCGATCTCCGGGCGCCGCCTGGAGGTCCTGCACGAGAACGTCGAGTGCCCCTCGCTGTCGCCGGACGGGACGCGCATCGCCTACAAGAAGCGCATGGGCGACTACGCGCTCTGGCACGTGACGGTGCTCGACCTGGCGACGATGCAGGAGACGTCGCTCGCCGAGCTCGACCCGATCGACGACCAGATCGAGTGGCTCGACAACGACACCGTCCTCTACCACAACGGGGGCGGCATCCAGTCCGTCCCGGCCGACGGCTCCGGCGCCCCGACCCTGTTCCTCAATGCCGCCGGATCCCCCTCGGTGGTGCACCCCGCGGGCTAGGCCGTTCCGGCGGGCGCCGCCCGCCTCAGCCGGCGCCCGACCGCCGCGCCCACCCGTGGAAGAGCGAGCGGTCGCCCGCGTCCCACGCCTCGCGGAGGCCCGCCGCGCTCAGGTCCCAGTCCGGGCGGACCTCGGCCGACGCCGCCCGCAGGTCGCGCCAGAGGTCGTACACCGACGGCCGCCCCCAGAACCAGTAGCCGTTGTAGACGCTGTGGACGACGAGCCCGGGCTTCAGCACGAGGGTGTGCGGGATCATCGGGTCGTGGTCCGGGTCCGTGTACTCCTGGATGTCGAGGTCCTTCTGGACCGTGCGCCCGGGGTCGGAGAGGAATGGCCACTGGGCGCCGACCGACAGGCGGAACTCCTGCAGCTCGTGGTGCTCGTCGGTCGCGATGGTGGCGATCCGCGTGTAGGCGACGGCGAACCGCGACTGGAACGACGCGAGCTCGAGGTGCTGCTGGTGCTCCTTCGGGCAGTAGTGGCCGCGCGCGAGCGTGAGGACCATCGGGTCGTCGCCCTGTATCTCGCTCAGCGTGCGGACGGTGCCCGTGTGGTCGGGCAGCGCGTAGTCCGGGAAGACGCCGCCTGGGGTGATGTCGGATCGCATGGGGTCGCCTCCGTGGCTCGGGTCACGCCGCGTCGCGGTAGCCGCCCATCGCCCAGTCCCCGACGATGGACCCGTACTCGCCGGCCGCCTCCTCCCACACGAAGTGCCCGGCGTCCACGACCGCGAGGCGGCTCGCGGGCAGGCGCTCGTGGAGGTACTCGGCGTTCGCGAGCGGGACGACGCGGTCCCGGCTGCCGGCGATGATCTGGACGGGCGTCCGGATCTCGGGGAGCCGCTCGGAGAGGGCCGGGAGCTCGTCGGGGTAGGTGCGCGCGTAGCGCATCGACTCGACGAAGCGGTCGCCGTCGTAGGAGGCGAGGTAGTCCTCCCGGATCTCGGCGGGGAGCGCGTAGCCCTGGATCGTGTCGAGCGCGGCGCCCACGATCGCGCGCGGGTCGATCGCGCGGTAGGGCTCCAGGTCGGGGGCGGAGACCCACTCCCCGAGCGGCCCGGTGAGCTGGACGGGGACGGCGGCGGCGCCGCTGCCCACGACCACGCTGAGGAGCGGACCCGGGCGCTGGGCGGCGGCGAACAGCGCGGCGGCCGTCCCGATGTCCGGGGCCACGAGGTGGACCTCCCCGCCGAACTCGCCGTCGCCGATGAGCCGTGCCAGGAACGCGCCCATGGCGTGCGGCGAGAGGAGGTCGTCGCTGCGGTCGGACCCGCCGAAGCCCGGCAGGTCCAGCGCGTGCACGCGGAACCCCTGCGCGAGGGGGGACCAGATCGGCGCGAACGCGTACATGCTCTCGGGCCAGGGGCAGGTCATCAGGATCGACTGGGTCGCGCCGTCGCCCCCGCACTCGGCGCAACGGATCCGGATCCCGTCGATCGTCCGGTACCCGATCTTCGTGGCGACGGCGTCCGGCGTCCCCGTCACCGGCGGCGCGGGCGCCATCGGCGCGAACTGCGCGAACGCGGGCCCGAGGCCGAGCGTCCAGATCCACTCGTCCATCGCCGCGCCCCGGTCAGCCGGCGGGGCGGGGGACGAACTGCTGGCCGCCGTCGATGTCGTACGTGCCACCGGTCAGGGCGGTGTTGGCCATGAGGTGGACGGCCAGCGCGCCGACGTCGTCCGGGCCCACGACGCGGCCGATCGGGAGGGTCGCCCGCAGCTGGTCGCGGCGCCGGTCCAGGTCGTCGCCCAGGAGCGCGGCCGACAGCGGGGTGTCGACGAAGCCGGCGGCGATCAGGTTCACGCGCACGGGCGCGATCTCGATCGCCATGTTCGCGACGAGCGCGGGCATCGCCGCGGTGATGGCCGAGACCATCGCCAGGCCGACGTCCGGGCGGCGCCCGCCGGTGCCGCCGATGAAGAGCAGCGTGCCGCCGGGCTGGACCCTGCCGACGGCGAGGCGGCCGACGTGCAGCGGCAGCAGGAGGTGCGCCTCGATGTTCTCGCGCACCTTGTCGAGGTCCATCTCCGCCATCGGCGCGTAGTACGGGGACCCGGCGGTCACCAGCACGTGGTCCACCGGCGTGGCCAGGTCGTCGAGGAACCGCTCGAGCTCGCGGAAGTCGGTGGCGTCGAACGCGGCCGAGCCCTTCGCACCCAGCTCGTCCGCGGCCCGCGCGAGCCGCTCGGGGTTGCGCCCGGTGATCACGACATCGGCCCCCTCGGCGCGGGCACGGCGCGCCGTCCCGAGCCCGATGCCGGCGCTGCCACCGATCACCACGACGGTCTGGCCGGCGAGCGCGCTCATCGCGGGCTCCCGTCGATCGCCTTCCGGAGGTCCTTCAACGCGAAGCCGTGGATCTCGGAGAAGCTCGGGAAGGGCTGGATGGTGTCGGTCAGCACGTCGAGGGGGATGCGCGCGCGGATCGCCAGCGTCGCCTGCTGGAGCCACTCGCCGGCCTCGGGGCCGAGGGCGTGCGCGCCGGTCAGGCGCTCCCCGTCGCTGAGGAGGGTCAGGTAGCCGTTGGACTCGGCGTAGCCGTGGGTGTACGTGGCCATCTTCGGGACGCCGGAGATGGGCGCCGTCCCCTGGAACTGGGCCTCGGCGGCGCCGACCGCCGCGGCCTGCGGGTCGGTGTACGTGACGCGCGGCACGGCCTCGTAGTTGGCCGTCCGAGGCCGGCCGAGGATGTTCGCCGCGACGACGTCGCCCTCGTACTCGCCCACGTGGGTGAGCGGCCAGACGCCGGTGACGTCGCCGATCGCCCAGAGCCGCTCGCCGGCCCGCATGTGGTCGTCGACCGGGACCCCGTGGGGGTCGACGGGGACGCCGACGGTCTCGAGGCCGATCCCCTCGACCCGCGGGCGCCGGCCGGTCGCGACCAGCAGGCGGTCGCCGCGCACCTCGCTCCCGTCCCCGAGCTCCAGGACGTAGTCGTCGCCGTCGCGGCGCGCCGCGGCCGCCTGGACGCCGACGTGGATCTCGATGCCCTCACGGCTGAGGGCCACGGCGAGGGCCTCGCCGAGCGGCGCGGGGTCGTGGGAGAGCAGGTGGTCGGCGCCCTCCACGACGGCGACCTCGCCGCCGAGGCGTCGGACGACCTGGGCCAGCTCGAGGCCCGCCGGCCCGCCCCCGAGCACGACGAGGCGCCGCGGCACCTCCGTCATGCTGGTCGCGTCCCGGGTGCCCCAGACGCCGTCCAGCTCCCGCAGCCCCGGGACCGGCGGCACGAACGGGTCGGCGCCGCACGCGAGCACGACGTGCTCGGCGGTGTGGCGGGCGCCGTCGACGTCGACGACGCCGGTCCCCGCCAGCCGTCCCGAGCCGCGGATGACGGCGATGTCCCGGTCGGTCAGCCACTTCGCGGCGCCGGTGTCGTCGTAGTCCGAGACCATGTAGTCGCGCCAGGCCAGCGCCGCGGCGACGTCCACCTCCGCGCGGGCCTCGACGTCGAGCGCACCCTGCACCGCCTCGCCGGGGCGCAGGAGCGTCTTGGAGGGGATGCAGGCCCAGTAGGAGCACTCGCCGCCGATGCGCTCGCGCTCCACCACGGCGACGCGGAGCCCGCCCTCGGCGAGCGCGGCTGCGCAGTGCTCGCCGGGTGCGCCGCCGCCGAGCACGATCACGTCGTAGTCGGCGCTCACGTCGGGAGTTCCGTGCCGGCCTGCTCCGCGACCATGTACCGGGCGTACCAGACGGGCCACTCCGCGTCGGCCTGGCCCGTGCGCTTCTCGTGCTCCCCGTGGGCGGTGGCCGCGCGGATCAGGGCGCCCTGCAGATCGTCCGCCGAGGAGTAGGCCGTCTCGCCCTCGACCCTCCCGGGCAGGCGGGTCGTGACCTCCTGGATCAGCCAGCCGTTGCTGTCGGGGTCGCTGAAGGTGGCGAACGTGCTGTAGCTGCCGCTCTCGGGACCGGGCCCGGCGAGGCGGTCGCCGCCGTCGGTCCGGAACTGGGCGCCGGCCGCCCCGGGGTGGAAGACCTCGCTGACGTCCGCCCCGTGGGCGATCAGGTCGGCGCGCGCGGCCTCGATGTCGGAGACGATGAGGTAGAGGCCCTGCGCCGAGCCGGGCGCCGCCGCCGTGACGTTGGCGCCGAACTGGACGGAGCACCCCGAGCCGGGCGGTGTGAACTGGACGATCCGGAACCCGTTGTCGAACGGGAAGTCGGCGTCGAGCCTCCACCCGAGTCCGGCGTAGAACGCCTTCGCCCGGTCCACGTCCGCGACGGGCACCACCACGGCTTCCAGCTTCAGGTCCGGCATGCGTCCACCTCTGTTCCACTCGGGCACGGTCGTTGCGGCCAGCAAGGGATACGTACTGCCCGGCGCCGCGGGAACGCAAGCGAGGTTTCCTCATCAATCCCCCGATGTGATGATGGGCCCCGCCCCGGGACGGTGGGAGTGGTGCATGAGCCGGGTGGACGATCGAAGAGTCGCGCTCGTCACCGGCGCCTCCGGGGGGATCGGCGCCGGGCTGGTCGAGGGGTTCCGGCGTGCCGGCTTCGCCGTCGTCGCGACGTCCCGTTCGATCCGGTCCGTCGCGGACGAGGACCTGATCGCGGTCGCCGGCGACGTCGGCGCCCCGGAGACCGCGGACCGCGTGGTGGGCGCGGCCATGGACCGGTTCGGCCGCATCGACACCCTCGTCAACAACGCGGGGGTCTTCATCGGCAAGCCGTTCACGGAGTACACGCCCGACGACCTGTCGGCGGCGACGGCCGTGAACCTGGGGGGCTTCTTCCACATGACGCAGCGCGTGCTCCCGCACATGGTCGAGCGGGGCGGCGGCCACGTGGTGAGCATCACGACCAGCCTGGTGGACCACGCCGACGGGTCGCGGCCCTCGGCCCTCGCGTCGCTCACGAAGGGCGGGATCGCCGCCGCGACGCGGTCGCTGGCGCTCGAGTACGCGCCGCACGGGGTGCGGGTGAATGCCGTCGCGCCCGGGGTGGTCGCGACGCCCCGGCACTCGTACGCCGGGATGGCCGCGCGCCATCCCCTCGGCCGGGTCGGGGAGGTGGGCGACGTCGTCGACGCCGTCCTCTACCTGGAGGGCGCCGGGTTCGTGACCGGCGAGACGCTGAACGTCGACGGCGGCCGCGTCGCCGGAGGCTGACGACACGGGAGGACGGGATGCCGCTCGCCACCACCGATGAGTACGCCGCCATGCTCGACGCCGCCGCCGCGGAGCGGTTCGCGTACCCCGCCATCAACGTGACCTCGTCGTCGACGCTCAGCGCGGCGCTGCGAGGGTTCGCCGAGGCCGGGTCGGACGGGATCGTGCAGGTGACCGTCGGCGGGGCGGGCGCGATCAGCGGGTCCGCGGTCGGCGACCCGCTCATGGGCTACCGGGCGCTCGCCGCCTTCGCGCACGTCGTCGCCGAGTCGAGCCCCGTGCTGGTCGCCCTCCACACCGACCACTGCCCGCCCGGGCGGGTCGACGACGTCCTGCGGCCGCTCATCGCGGAGTCCCGTGGCCGCGTCGACCGGGGCGGCGCACCGCTCTACCACTCGCACATGTTCGACGGGTCGTCGCTGCCCCTGGACGAGAACCTGGCGATCGCCGCCGGGCTCCTCCGGGACTGCGCCGCGGCCGGCCTGGTGCTCGAGGTCGAGTGCGGCGTGGTGGGCGGGGAGGAGGACGGCATCTCCGGTGGGCCGTCCGACCGCCCCGAGCGCTACACCACGGTCCCCGACCTCCTCCGCGTCGCCGAGGCCCTCGGCACGGGCGAGCGCGGCGGCTACCTCCTCGCCGCGACCTTCGGGAACGTCCACGGCGTGAACGCCGGGCGGCCGCCGGAGCTACGCCCCGGGATCCTGCGCGACGGCCAGGCCGCCCTGGCGGCGCGCACCCCCGGGGCCCGTTTCCGGTACGTCTTCCACGGGACGAGCGGGACGCCGGATCCCACGGTCCGTGAGGCGGTCGAAGCGGGCGTGGTGAAGGTCAACGTCGACACGGATGCCCAGTACGCCTACACGCGCGCCGTCGCCGGGCACATGCTCGACCACTGGCAGGGCGTCATCCGCGTCGACGGCGGGGTCCCGGACAAGCACAGCTTCGACCCGCGCGCGTGGGGGGCCGTCGCCGAGGCCGGCATGGCGACGCTGGTCCGCGACGCGTGCGAGCTCACCGGCTCGGCGGGCCGCACGGTGGCGGCGCGGCACGGCTCCGGCTGAGCCGGACGCTCAGCCGGCGATGACCCGCGTCTGCTCCTCGGAGATCAGGCGCATGCTCTCGGCGAGGACCGGGTTGAGCACCGAGACGGCCTCCACCTCGGTCTCGATGCGGTCGAGGCGCCGGCGCAGCCACCACCGGGGTTTGACGATCTCGATCGGGATGGGGTTGGTGATGTCGTGCCACCAGTCCAGGAAGTGGAGGTAGTCCTCGCCCCAGCCCTCCTCGAGGCCGGCGACCGTGTAGTAGCCCGTCCCCGTCACGCTCCCGGGCTCGCCCGGCGCCGTCGCGGCGCAGACGACCGGCACCGTGTAGCTGCCGTCCGCGGGACGGTTGGTGAGGGCCAGCTCCTTCGTGGCCTGGTTGATCGCGTACTTCAGGCGGACCCCGCTGACGTGTCCCGCGAGGGGGACGTCCACCGTTCCGGACGCCGCGCTCAGGGCGACGCCGCCGACGCTCCAGGCGATCGCCACCTGGGTGCCGCCCTCGATGGGCCCGGCGCCCCCGAGCCCGAGGACGAAGGGCCGGTACCTGCTCGTGCGGGTCACCTCGCGATGCTCCCAGGTGAACTCGCCGGTGAAGCCCGGCAGCGTCGGCGCGGTCCGGGTCTCCGTCGACGTGACGACGCGGGTCTCGGTGCTCCCCACGAGCATGTGGGCGGAGCGCGCCGCGGACCGGCTGAACGCCACGAGTGCGCTGCGGGGCGTGCCCTGGATGGCGACGGCGTCGGTGATGGAGATCGTGACGGGTCCGAGTGGGGTCCCGACCGTCACGTCGAGGTCGTCGGTGGGGAAGACGATCCTGCCGGCGTACCAGACCACGACCGGCTGCTGCGGGTCGGTCCAGGGCCTCACGACGTGGACGATGATGCCGGCCCGGTCCCGCTCGTTCCCGGCGGTGGGGAGGCCCTGGTCCCACACGGTCCCGTCCCGGCTCCCGCTCGGCATCCGCAGCTCGACGTAGACCCGCCCGAGGCCGCCGCCGGCCGCCGTCTCGCCGGCGGGGTGGAAGACCAGCAGCTCGGCCCCGGCGCCACCGCCGCCGGCGACGTTGAGCGTCGCGCTGGTCACCGCGCCGCCGTCGTAGAGGTGGGTCACCTTCCTGAAGGCCGACTCGATCGCCGCCGGCATCTGGAAGTGCACTGTCGCGCGCGCCGGCGGCGGCCCGGCGAGCCATGCGTTGGGCAGGCCCGGCATGGCGCGCAGCGGGTCCGCGGCGGCGATGTCGAACTCCGGGTCGGCGCCGCCGAAGGTCCTCGCCGACATGATGCAGTAGGGGTCGCCGTACACCGGCCCCGGCTCCGGGACGTCGTCGCCGTCCTGGTCGCCGCCCAGCGTCGGGATCCCGAAGGTATGGGAGAAGCCCATGGCGTGACCGAACTCGTGGGTCGCGAACGAGTGCGGGTCGGTGACGTTGATGGAGACGACCGAGCCGGCCGCCCCCGTGTCCGGCGCACCCTGACCCGCCACCACGGCGACGAACACGTCGTACGGGCTCATGGAGGCGCCCGCGTCGGCGGCGGCGCCCTTGGCGAGCTCGACGACCTCGCTGCGGGACCCGCTCGTCGGCAGCTCCACGTCGTACCAGCCGAAGTAGTCGAAGCGGGGGAACGTGGTCCAGCCGTAGGTCGCGTCCCGCCAGAAGCGGGCCACCGAGAAGCGGTCCCCGCTCCACCAGCGGCGCACGTCGTCGGCCGCGGGCGGCTCGTCGGCGGACCGGTTGCGCAGCATGATCACCGCGACGTTGAACTGTGCGCTCATCACATCCCCCCGGGGTCGAGTGCCGTGAGCGACGTCCAGGACGGTCTCTGACCGGAGGCTCGCAGGCCGCATGGTCGCCGGGCAATGCCGGCCTCGTCGCGCGGCCTTCGTCTCCCGTTGCGCGGCCCTCGAGGCGGGTCGCTCGAACCCGACCGTCGGACAGCGCGCCCACATCGCTGAGGCCCTCGGGGTCGGCTTCGACATCTGTTTCCCCGTCCCGGAGCCTCTCGACATCGAGGCCTTCGCCGAGGTGGGTCCGGCTTTCGAGCGCACCTCCCGGGCCCTCAGTCCGCGGTCCTCCGAGGCGGCCCGGCTCGTTGGCCTTGCCCCAAGGAGGCAGCGTCAGGCTCAGGGCCCCCTTGTCTCCAGGCGAGGCGAGTAGGAACTCGCAGGTCTCCCTCTGCCTCTGGGCTGTGCCGCGATCGGTACTCGTCGCCGAGGTCGGCCTCAGGCGATCGCCTGGACGGCAGGCGGGCGGGGCCGACGGCGTCGCTGCGAACGCGGTGGCTGGCGTACGGCCGCTGCCGGCATCTCGACCGACGAGGTGCGCTGACTGCGTTGCCCCGCGCGGAGGCCGAGGAGTTGCTCCCAGCCGCTCACCGACTGCGGCTCCCGGCCTTCACGCAGCCGTCCGCCGCAGGTCCCTCACCCGAAGCTCGGCTCGGGTGACACATCGGTCGCCACCCCTCGCGCGGGGAGGGTGCACGGGGGATGCGGTCGCACCGTCCTCCGACGGGCTGAGCCGCTCGTCGTTGAGGACCGGCGAGAACGGGAGGGCGCGCCGGCGCGGCGCCGACGTGTCTCCGACGCCGCCGAGGGCGCCTCTGGCGAGAAGGGGCGTCCTCCCCGTTGTCCTGTGACGTCGATCGTTCGACGGCCACCATCGGTTCGCGACGTGGAGACCAGCGGAGTCGGGGTGGCCCCGAGCGCCTCACCCACCTTTCATCCGGCGTCTGTTCGCTGAGCGTATGAACGTCGGCGACGGTCACAGGACTCGAGGCCCAGCCGGTCCCGGTGTTTCCTTCACCGGGCCCGCCCTCGTCGTCGCGCTCGCGATGTTCGTCGCGTCCTCCTCGCGCGTTGGCACCTCGTGGCACTTCTTCGACGACGCGGCGAACCTGCTCCTGCGAAGCTCGCAGGCGGGCGGCGGTCTGGACCTGTATCTGGCCCACCCTGATTTCCAGTTCGGGCCTCTCGCGACTGCCGTGGCGGCGCCGCTGGCGCTGTTGCCTGACGGCGTCGGTCGGCTCGGGGCCCTCGTGCTCGGCACGCTCCTCGGGATGGTCGTGGTGGCTGCCGTGGAGCGGACCGTGGCGGGGCTGGGGATCGACGCACGCCGAGGCCGGGGTCTGTGGGCGCTGCGCTCCGGCGAGGTCGCCTTCGCGATCGTGTGGGCCGACGTCGCCATCTCGACCGCCCACCTCGATGATGCGATCGCCCTTGCCTCGGCGGCGGTCGCCTGCGCAGCCATCGCTGAGCGCCGCCCCGCGTGGTTGCCGACCCTCGCCCTCGCTGTCTCAGCCGCCGCGAAGCCGTGGGCGATCGCGTTCGCGCCGCTAGCCCTCGTCGCCCCCGGGGATCGACGCGTGCTACGGCTGGTTGCGCTGCTCGGTGCGGTCACGCTGACGTGGCTGCCGTTCATCATCGACGAGCCGGGGACGATCTCCGCGGCGGGGTCGTTCACGATCGGCAACGCACCCTCCTCGGCGCTGCGTGCACTCGGCATCACGGACCCGGCCACCCCGATCTGGGTGCGGCCCGTCCAGTTCTTCGTGGGGGCCGCTGCCGCCTTGGCGTTGGTTCGCATGGGCCGTTGGCCGGCGGTGATCATGGCGGCGCTCGCGATCCGCCTCATGATCGACCCGGGGGTACATCACTACTACGCCGCGGGTCTCGTGCTCGGCGCACTGATCTGGGAGCTCACCTACCGCAGCGGAAGATTGCCGGTGATCACCGTGCTCACCGGCGTCATCCTCGAGATAACGCCGACCCTGCTCCATCCGAGCCCGCTCGCAGGCGCGCTTCGACTTGCGTTGACCGCCAGCCTCGTTGTGGCCGCGTTCATGTGGCCTGCTCGAACGCCCTGGGGTGCCGCCCGGCCTCAGGATTCCGGGACGGCGATGAATCAGGCCGGCGTCGGCGACCGGGGAGGCCGGGCCCCGTCACTACCTACGGTGAGCCGTGTGTCGCGGAACCCGGCGAGGTAGGACGCCACGGCGGTCTCATCTGCCGTTCATGCGGTTCGGTCAACCATGTCGCCGAATCTGATCCCCCTCCACCCGCCGGAGCACTGTGCCGGACATCACCGCACCGCTCGTCAACTTCGCGACGGACCAGGTCGGCAGCTACGGCGCCTGGGCGGTGTTCCTGTTGATGATCCTCGAGAGCGCCTGCATCCCGGTGCCCAGCGAGGCGATCATGATCTACGGCGGCTTCCTGGTCTCCCAGGGCGACGCGTCGCTGTTGTGGATCATCACCGCCGGGGTGGCGGGCAACGTGGTCGGCTCGTGGATCGCCTACTGGGTGGGGCGTGAGAAGGGCCGTGAGTGGGCGCTGCGCTGGCACTGGCTGCACATCACCCCCAAGCGCCTGGACGCGGCGGACCGGTGGTTCGACCGCTATGGGGACTGGGCGGTGCTGCTGTCGCGGTGCCTGCCGATCATCCGGACCTTCATCAGCCTGCCGGCGGGGATCGCGCGGATGCCGTTCTGGCGGTTCACGGTGCTGACGCTGATCGGCTGCATCCCGTGGGTGGTGATGTTGACGCTGGCGGGGCGGGCGGTGGGTGACAACTGGGAGGACCTGCAGCACAACCTCCACTACTTCGACTACCTCCTGGTGCTGGCCCTGGTGGGTGGGGTGGTGTGGCTTGTGGTGCGCCACCGTCGTCGGCGCCGGGTCGAGCCGGCCGCCTAGTCGCCTGAGCGACAGCCGACCGAACCGGACCGCAGAACGCGTCCTCCTTCGGCGATGAAGGAGAAGGTCGCGCGCCCCGGTCGAAGGGTGAGGCGTACCGCACCGTGCAGGGTGTCGTTGCTCCAGACGAGCCGTCGATCGGAGTCGTCAACCGGGTAGAGCCCGCGGCCGCCGGCGCCGGCGACCAGGGCGGTGATCCCGCCGCGGCGGCGCATCCACTGCATGTCGTGGTCGTGGCCGTTGAGGACCAGGGGTGGTATGGCCGCGCAGGGTGTCCCACACCGGCGCCACGTCGGGCTGGTCGGCGATGGCCATGCCGCTGACGGCTCGTGATGAGTCGCCGCCGTCGGCGCCGTCGCCGAGGGCCCAGATCGTCGCCTCGGCGGGCCGGTGGGGGAGGGCGAACGGGCTGAGCGCGCCCGTTGCGGCGGCGGGCGCGGCTGCTGCGGCGGCGCAGGCGAAGAGGGCTGCGAGTCGCTTCACGAGATCACCCCGGCTGCGAGGAGCGCGAGGACGAGCACCCCGACTGTGACGCGGTAGACGACGAAGATGCCGGTGGAGTGTGAGGTGAGGAACCGCAGCAGGAAGCCGATCGCGGCGTATCCGACCACGAACGCGAGGAGGGTCGCCAGGGCGAGTCCCGCCGGGGAGTGGTCCCCCTCTCCGGATGAGATCTTGCCCAGTTCGAACAACCCGCTGAGGACGACCGCCGGCACCGAGAGGAGGAATGAGAAGCGGGCGGCGGCCGTGCGGTCGAGGCCGATGAACAGGCCGCCGGTGATCGTCGCCCCGGACCGGGAGACGCCTGGGACGAGGGCGGCGGCCTGTGCGACGCCCATGATCATGGCGTCGCGGAAAGTGATCGAGTCGATGCCCCGCTCGCGGGTACCGACCCGCTCGGCGAGCAGGAGGAGCAGCCCGAGCGCGATGAGGGCGGTACCGATCAGGGCGAGGTTGCGGGCGCCGTTCTCGATCGCATGGCTGAAGGCGAGGCCGGCGACGCCGATCGGGATCGTGCCGATCACGATGTACCAGGCGAGCCGCTCATCCTGAGTCCTGGGGAGCCGTCGCTGTGTGACCGTCCGGAACCAGGCGATCGTCAGGGTCAGCAGCTCTGTGCGGAAGAAAAGGAGGACCGCGAGCATCGTCCCGAGCTGGGTCACCGCGGTGAACGCCGCCCCCGGGTCCTCCCATCCGAGGAAGGCTGGGACGATGCGCAGATGCGCGGTGCTCGATATGGGCAGGAACTCGGTGAGGCCCTGCACGACTCCGAGCACCGCGTCCTGGATCACCGTCACCCGTGTCACTCCTTCTGCGCCGTCGGCATGCGGCAGGAGGATCCGGGCAGGCGATGAAGGTCAGATGAGAGCCACTCGCCGCGCGGCGGGTTCCGCCGGGATGCTGAACCACGCATCCGTCCCTCGGTCCTTGCGATCGGCGATGTGCGCCTCGCCGCCGTGGGCTCGCGCGATGGCCTGCACGATCGCCAGGCCGAGTCCGGCCCCGCCTCTGCCTCGCGCCGGGTCCGCGCGGCTGAACCGCTCGAAGGCGTGCGGGAGGAACGCGGCCGGCACGCCGCTGCCCTCGTCGAGCACGTGCATCTCAACCGCGCCGTCGCCGTCGCGGGCGCTGAGCGTCACCGCACCAGCCCCGTGGCTGAGCGCGTTGTCGACCAGGTTTCCGAGGGCCTGCTCGATCCGCAGCGGGTCCGCCTCGAGCGAGAGCGCGTGGCCGGGTGCGACGGCAATCGTGCGTCCCTCGCGGCTCACCCGTTCAGCGAACCGGGCGCGGACCGTCTCGAGCACGGTGTTCGTATCGAGGGGCTCCCGTCGCACCGCGAGCCGTCCTTGATCCGAGCGGGCAACCGTCAGCAGATCCTCGGCGAGCCGCGACAGGCGGTCGGTCTCCTCCTCTGCCGACGCGATCGCAGCACGCAACTGATCGGGCGTCTGCTCACGCCGAAGAGCCAACTCGAGCTCGGTCTTCAGGATCGCGAGCGGTGTCCGCAGTTCGTGGCTCGCGTCGGCGACAAAGCCGCGCTCCCGGGCGAGGGCGGTGTCGACGCGCCCGAGCATCTCGTTGAGCGTTTCGCTGAGGCGTCGGATCTCGTCGCGGGCGGGCGGCACCGGGAGGCGTTCTCCGTGGCCTGCACCGGAGATCCGCGCCGAGCGCGCCCGCATCGTTTCGACTGGTCGTAGCGCTGCCGAAGCGAGGAAGTAGCCGGCGGCAGACGCCAGCAGCAGTGCGATCGGCCCTCCGATGAACAGCAGGCCGGTCAGGTTCTCGATGGCGTTGTCGCGGTCCTCGAGGGAGGCTCCCACCACAACGAGAAGCCCCTCGGTGTTCGCCTCCGTGGCCAAGAGGCGTACTGGGTCGTCGACGCCCGGCACACGGGCGCGATCGATGAGGATCGGGCCACCCTGGGCGCGGTTGCGCAGCGTCTGATCGATCAGGGGGGTCTGGCCGAAGGGGCGTGTCGCATCGACGATGCGGCCGTCGACGTGCAGCACCTGTCCGAAGGCTTCGCCCGCCTCTGTGGCAGGTGACGGCTCCGCACGCGAGAGGCCCTGGCCGTTGCGGCCTACAAGGGCGGCGACGTCGGCGGCTCGCGTACGAAGGGAATGGTCGATCGCATCGTCGAGGCTCTTGGCGAGGCTGAGCCGCAGGAACAGCCCCGCAGCACCGAGCAGCACAGCCATCGCCACGGCGAATGCCAGCGCGAGCCTGAGCCTTATCGGGACCCGGCTGAACATCCGCCATCCGACCGCAGCCGATATCCCGCCCCACGGACCGTCTCGATGGATCGCACCCCGAAGGGGCGGTCGATCTTGCCGCGCAGGTAGCGGATGTAGACGTCCACGATGTTGGAGCGGTTCTCGTAGTCCTCGTCCCAGACGCTCTCGAGCAGGCGGAAGCGGCTGACCACCTCGTCGGCGTTGCGCATCAGGACCTCGAGGATGGCGTACTCGGTCGGCGACAATGCGATGGCCTCGCCGCCGCGGCGCACGTCGTGGCGCGCGGGATCGAGGCTCAGGTCGCCGACCTGGAGCACCGGTGGGCGTTCGCTGGGGCCGCGTCGGATCAGCGCCCGCAGGCGTGCGAGCAGCTCGGCGAACGCGAAGGGCTTTACCAGGTAGTCGTCGGCGCCTTCGTCGAGCCCGGCGACCCGGTCCTCGACCGCGTCGCGCGCGGTGAGCATCAGCACCGGAGTCCAGACCTCGGCGGAGCGGAGCCGGCGGCAGACCTCGAAGCCGTCGATCCCCGGGAGCATCACGTCCAGCACGATTGCGTCATACGGCCGCGAGCCGGCCATCCAGAGCGCATCCTCCCCGCGCTCGGCCAGGTCCGTGGCCAGGCCCTCGGAGGTGAGACCACGGCGCAGCAACGCGCCCATCTTCGGTTCGTCCTCGACCACGAGGATGCGTGTCATCGGCCCTCCAGCCGAGCGGGTCATCCGGCAGGGCCTCCACGTTCTCGATCCTCGATGAAAGGGAGATGAAGGCCGTCGGCGGCTCCCGCGGGCTTTCACCGGGTTCCAATCTCGCCCGGCTTTCCTCGGTCGTACTCCCCGCAGCCTCGGGGAGCTCACAACGAGAGGAGGACAGCGTGTCGCTGCGCATGAAGTCACGGCGCTGGATCGCCGTCAGCGCGGCCGCTCTGGCGGTCGCCGGGGGAAGCGGCCTGGCCCTCGCCCAGCAGGGCGGAACCCCGCCCAGCTCGACGGGCCCGGCCACGACGGCGCAGAACGCCGACCAGCCCGAGCCGGGGGACGTTCCCGACGCCGCGGAGGCGCCGGACGGCCCCGGTCAGGAGACCTCGGGCGACGCCGCCGAGAAGGCGGAGGCCGCCAAGCTGCTGCCGCAGGCCAAGGTGACACAGCAGCGGGCTGCCCAGAAGGCCCTCGCCGCCTCGCCCGGCGCGGTGGTGGAGGCCCAGTTGGGTGAGGAGAACGGCACGGTCGTCTGGGAGTTCGAGGTCAAGGCCCCCGACGGCTCGGGCCACGAGGTGAAGGTGAACGCGACCACCGGTGCGGTGATCTCCGCCGCGGCCGACGAGGTCGACTGACGACGCGGATCCCGCGACGGCCGCCCCGGGGTGGGCGGCCGTCAGGGCTCATCGGCGGTTCATCCGCGCAGCCGAGTCTCCTGGCGGCGGTTCGCAACCTCACGCCGACGGGAGGATCCTTGGCTGATCAGCACAGCCTCAGCCCACGCCTGTCGTGGGGGACGCTGCCGGTCAGGGCCCGCCTCACGGCCATCTTCGCCTTGGTCGTCGGGGTCGCGCTCGCCCTGGCGGGGCTCCTGGTGTACGTCCAGTTGCGCGAGAGCCTCGACTCCCGGATGGACGATGAACTGGCTGACCGCCAGAAGACGCTGGTGGCGCTGTCGCGGACAGATGCCGACCCACAGCGCCTCGTCGAGCAGGCAGGCGAGTCGCTCCTCCAGGTCTACGGCCCGAAAGGGCAGCTGCTGGCGACCACCCGCAAACTTGGGCGTGCCCGCCTCATCGACCCCGGTGGGGCGGTCCGTGCGCAGACGGCCGCGCGTACCCTCATCACCAGCGGCATCCCCGCCCTCGACGACGGCGCCCGGGTTCGGGTCTTCGCGCTGCCGAACGGAACCGTCGCGGCCATCGGAGAGGCCCGCGACGATCGCGAGCGCGCCCTCCATCGGCTCGCGGCGATCCTGATCATCACCCTCCCCGGCGCGCTCGTCGTCGCGAGCTTCGCCGGCTACCGGATCGCAAGCTCGGCGCTCGGCCCAGTCGAGGCGATGCGCGCCGAGGCGGAGGAGATCGGCCGCGGCGAACCGGGTCGGCGCCTGCCCGAGCCGGGGACGCGGGACGAACTTGATCGGCTCGCCACCACCATGAACGACCTCCTCGGCCGGCTGGAGGCGGCCCTCGAGCATGAACGGCGGGTCGTCGGGGACGCGAGCCACGAGCTGCGCACGCCAGTCAGCGTGCTGCTGACGCGCTTGGACGTCGCGCTACGGCGGGACGATCTGCATGAGGAGGCTCTCCGCCAGGTGCTCGCTGAGGCACGCGGCGACGCTCGCCGGCTGTCGCGTCTCGCCGATGACCTGCTGCTGCTCGCCCGGGCTGACCAAGGCCGGCTTCCCTTGCGACCGCAACCCCTCGAGGTGCACGACCTCCTCGCGGCGGCAAGTGAGCGGCACGTTGCCGACACCCCGGGTTGTGGCGTCGTCGTGGCCGAGGAGATCGAGGGCGGCGCCGTTGTGTTCGCCGACCCGGACCGCACCGCCCAGGTCCTCGACAACCTCATCGTCAACGCCCTCGTCCATGGGGATGGGCCCGTGGAGCTCCGTGCCTTCTGGCAGGGCAGCGATGTTGGGATCAGCGTGCGCGACCAGGGACCCGGCTATCCGGAGAAGTTCCTCCCCCGAGCGTTCGAACGATTCAGCCAGGTCGATGCGGGCGGCGACGGACCCGGCTCCGGGCTGGGGCTGTCGATCGCGGAGGCGATCGTTCGGGCCCAGGGCGGCACCATCACGGCCGCGAACGCCACCGGCGGTGGGGCGGTTGTGACCTTCACTCTGCCGGCTGCGTAGCCGCGGGCGAGGTCTGGGCCTGCCGAGACGGCGCGGCGGTGGTGATCGTGGTCAGCATCGGCCCACACGTGCCGCACCGATACCGCGACCACCTGCGCTGAGCCTCGCGACGACCGCCGGGGCGCGGTCGGTCGCCGCGAGCCTCATTCGCGTCGGCCGGCGTCAGGCCTGATCGGTCACTGGGGTGCCGACGGACTCTCGCGCGTCCGGCGTGCGACCGGCGTCCTGGCGCTCGATGACGTCGCGCTTGGTGAGCGACAGGTAGACGACCACGGCGAGGATCGTCGCCAGGAAGAGGTAGCTGGTCACCGTCGTGCCCCAGCCGAGCCCGCCCTCGTCGGTCGGCTGCGACAGCCAGTCGCCGATCGACGCGCCCAGCGGCCGCGTGAGGACGTATGCGGCCCAGAAGGCGGCGACGGCGTTCAGGCCGAAGCGGAAGTGCGCGAGCGCGATCACGCCGATGGCCGCGGCGAACATCAGCGCCGACTTCCAGTAGCCGATGGCGAGCGTCTCGGCGAGGTAGTCACCCGCCGCCGTGCCGAGAGCGAACGTGACGAGGATCGTCAACCAGTAGAACGCCTCACGGCGCGTCGTGACGATTGTGTGGATCGACAGGGTGCGCTCGACGGTCCACCACACGGCGAAGACGACGGCCAGCGCGATCGAGAAGATCGTCGTGGTGGTGTGCAGCGGGACGCCGTGCTCGTCGGTCAGGTTGTCGGTGATCTGCGTGCCCACCACGCTGATCAGGACGACGGCGGCCCAGTAGGCGGCCGGCACGTAGCGCCGCAGGGCGAACTGCACGCCCAGCACGACGACGAGCACGGCCGCCGTCACCCAGGTGGTCTTCGTCAGGCTCCAGCCGACGTTGCTCTGGAGATAGTCCGATGCGGTCTCGCCGACGGTGGTGCAGAGGATCTTGATGATCCAGAACCACAGGGTGATCTCCGGCACTTTGTTGAGCATCCGGCGGCCCAGGGAGCGCTCGGGCACGGAATGCGTGGTTGCAGTGGTCATCCGGCTCCTTCCACGGTTCACCGGCCGCACGCCGCGCGCCGGCGGGTTCGAGGGCCGCCCGGACGCACGGGCGGTCCCCGATCACGGAACCAGCGGCCGATGAATGCCCCGTGAGTCGCCTCGGCCTCGCTCATCGGCGCTTCCTCGCGGGCACCTCGCCTCGTCAGACGATGCCCATGACCCCGGGTTCGGGCGACGCCTGCGGGCAGCCTGGGGACTCCGGGGCAGGATGCCGCCGCAGTGGCGGTCGGCGGTGGCGGCTTCGCGGCTCGCGGCCTCACTGCAGCCGACGTCTCGCGGGCCGATGTCCGCGGCAGCGCGCGCGCCGCCGCCCCGGCCGACGTCTCCGCGCGGGCCGGGGCCGGAACGACCGGGCGCTAGCCGATGAAGAAGGCCACGAAGCCCATGAGGAGGGCGTAGAACACGATCGCCTCCGTCAGGGCCAGGCCAAGGAACATCAGCGACATGATCTCGCCGCGGAGCTCGGGCTGGCGGGCCACAGCCTCCACGGTCTTGCCCATCAGGTAACCGACGCCGGCGCCCGGGCCGATGGCGCCGAAGCCGGTGGCGAGACCAAGGGCGAGGATCTTGGCTGCATTCTGAACGTTGCCTTCAAGTGCCACGGGAGGACCCTCCTTGCAGACTGCCGGTGATCCGACTGGACGGCGAAGCCGACGGAGATGCCGCTGACCTCGGGAGGACGACGTGCCCGTGTGTCGGCGACCTCACCCACGAGCTCACGACCCGCGCCGCCGGTCGCTCGGGCCCTGCAGGGCTGTCGCGACTCAAGGGGTCACGGGCGGCCGGGGTTGGTGTGGCGAGACGGCCGACGCGGGTTGGCAGCGCGGGATGGGTCATCGGCTGCTACACGTCGCGGCGGCGCAGCACGACCGCGCCCGCGATGAGCGCCGCGACCGCGTAGGCGGCGAAGAGCGCGAAGCCGGTCCATGGTGCGAGCTGGTCGCTGCCGCCGCCGAGCGCCATGACGGCCTGACCGGCGGCCAGGGGGAGGTAGGGGGACGCCGCGTTGTTCCAGCTCGCCGGAAGGACGTTCATCAGCGGCGGCAGCACGAACATGATCGCGGCGAAGGTCGCGATCCCGCCGGCGGTGTTGCGGACGATCGTGCCGATGCCGAGCCCCAGGAGGCCGGTGACCGTCAGGTAGAGGCCCGCGCCGATCACGGCTCGCGCGACGCCGGGATCGCTGAAGCCGAGGTGCGGCAGGCCACCGCCGGACAGGATCGCCTGGCCGAGGAAGAAGGCGATCAGCGCGGCGGGGAGCATCAGCACCAGGGTGGTGAGTCCGTAGACGCCCGCTTTGCCGATGAGCACCGGCAGCCGCTTCGGCACTGCGCTGAGGGATGAGCGGATCATCCCGGTCGAGTATTCGGCGGTGATCACCAGGACGCCGAGGACGCCGATCGCGAGCTGCGCGATCTGGACCCCGACGAGGTTCAGCTCGAGCGGGTGGAACTCCGCCCGGTCCCCCGGGCTCATGCTCGTCCAATGGTTGCGGATGACCGTGGTCGCGAGGGCCGCGATCCCGATCGTGAAGACGACGGCCGCGGCAAGCGACCAGCGCGTCGACCTGACCGACCGCAACTTCGTCCACTCCGATAGCAGGACCCTCGGCTGGGTGACCCGAAACGTGGGCGTGGGGGCCGTCACGGCGCGCGAGGTCATGCCGCCACCGCCCGGGGCTCGCCGCCGTCAATGGCCGCCGATCGGTACTCGACGTCACCTTCGGTCATGGCCATGAAGGCCTCCTCCAGCGAGACCTGCGTCGGGGTGAGCTCGTGGAGGACGATGCCGTTCGCGGCCGCCGCCTCGCCGACGGCGGCCGCGCTCAGGCCGTGGATCGTGACGACGTCGGGCTCATCGTGCTCGACCCGGGCCTGGTCGGGGGCCAGCGCGGCGGCCAGCTCGACGGTCTGCGGAGAGCGGACCCGCACGGCCTCGGCCGAGTGCCGGCGGACGAACTCCGCGAGGCTCGTGTCGGCGATCAGCCGTCCGCGTCCGACGACGATCAGGTGGTCGGCCGTGAGTGCCATCTCGCTCATCAGATGGGAGGAGAGCAGGATGGTCCGGCCCTCGGAGGCAAGCCGCCGCAGCAGTTCCCGCACCCAGCGGATGCCCTCGGGATCGAGGCCGTTGATCGGCTCGTCCAGGAGGACCGTGCCGGGATCTCCGAGCAGGGCGGCGGCGATGCCGAGGCGCTGCCCCATGCCGAGCGAGAACGACCCCACCCGCTTGCCGGCCACCTCGTGCAGGCCGACGAGGTCGATCAGCTCCTCGACGCGGCTTCGGGGGATGCCGTGGGTCTGGGCGAGGGCCAGCAGGTGGTCGTAGGCCGAGCGGCCCGTATGCACCGAGCGGGCTTCGAGCAGGGCCCCGACCTCGTGGAGCGGCGCCGGGTGGTCGGCGTAGGCGCGGCCGCCGACCGTCACCGTCCCGGCGGTCGGAGCGTCGAGGCCGAGGATCAGCCGCATGGTGGTGGACTTGCCGGAGCCGTTCGGTCCGAGGAAGCCGGTCACGACCCCCGGCTCGATGACGAAGCTCAGATCGCTGACGGCGGTCGTGTCGCCGTAACGCTTCGTGAGCCGGCGAGCCTCGATCATGCGTCCTCCAGGGGGAGCCGACCCGGTTCGCGGGCCGGCCGCTTCCGACGGTTGCCGATGGATCGCGGCCGCTCGAGGGGGACCGTCACACGATCCGGCCCCAGGGTGGGTCGCGAAGATGAGTCGGCGATGAGCGTCAGGACCGGCCTTCGGTCGCGGGCCATGCCGGGAGCATCGCGGGCGCCCGGGCGTATCGCGGGCTGGGGGTGCGGGACGGTGCGACGGACGAGGCGAGCACTTCCTCGTAGATCCCGTTGATCCGATCGGCGACCGTCGGCCAGGCGTAGCTCTCGAGCGCGACGCGGCGTCCCTGGGCTGACCAGCGGGCGCGCAGGGCGCCGTCGTCGAGCAGTGCCCCGAGACCGCGCGCGAGGTCTTCGGCGTCGTGGGGCTGGACGAACAGTCCCGGTGCGCCGCGAGCGATCACCTGCCGGAACCCGGGATTGTCCGCGCAGACGATCGGCGCTCCCGCCGCCATCGCTTCGATGAGGACCACGCCGAAGCTCGCCGTGGTGCACGGTGCCGCGAAGACGGTCGCCTCACGGTAGCGACGGGGGCGGCCGTCGAGGAGCGGCCCGAGCCATTCCACCCTGCCGGCGAGGCCGAGCCGCCGGGCTTGGCGCCGGTAGCCGTCCCGCGCGGGACCGTCGCCCACCACCTGGATCGGAAAGGAGCGCCCTTCGGCGGCAAGGTGGGCGGCCGCCGTCAGGAGGGTGTGCAGGCCGTTGCGCTCGTCGAAACGTCCGACGAAGAGGATGCGGGGCGGCCCTGGGGGTATCGGGTCGTCGTCGCTACGCGGCCGGAACAGTCCGTAGTCGACCCCGTTCGGGACGATCTCGTAGTGACCCGGGAAACGCCGCTGCAGCGAGGGGATGCACGCTTCGGATACGGCGATGCGCGGGTCGAGCCTCGACAAGATGTCACGCAGCGCCGCCGCAGGAGCAGATGCGCCCAGTGCTCGCGCGCCAGGAACGTGTGGAAGGTCCCCACCGTCGCCGCACCTCCGGCGTTTCGGATGGCGAGGAGGGGCAACGTGGGGCTGACGAGACCGTGGACGTGGACGACGTCTGAACCTCGGCAGTGTTCCCCGAGCCGCTGGCCGAGTCGGACCCCGGTCGTCACACGCGCGATCGAGCCGTTGGCTCGTACCCTCACCGACGTGCCGAGGCGGCGGGTCTCGTACCCGTGCTCGATCAGGCCGAGGCGGTCATGGCGTGCGGCCGCGGCTTCGTCCGCGACGCCCGGGCGGCTCGTGACCACGACCACCTCGTGGCCGAGTGCGGTCAGCTCGCGGGCGAGGAAGTGCACGTGCTCGGAGATGCCGCCCAGCACCGGGTAGGCGTATTCCGCGACCAGCGTGACTCTCAGCGGCCGCCCAGGGGGCGTGTCGCTGATCAAGCGGGCGCGATCAGGGCGACGCGCCCGCTCGCTGCGCGCCGTCGCCGATGGGGCAGCCGCGGCGCTCGGTCGATCGTCTTCACGAGGCCGAGCCAACCCTGATCGGATGAGAGCGCGATGAGTCGCGGCGCGGCGGCGGGGAGCCGCGGGCCGGCGGATTCAGATGTCACGTAGGAGCTCTGGCGTGCTGCGCCGCATGGCACGCAGCGCCAGCGCATCGGCTGCGACGACCGCAACGAGGGCGAGCCCGACGAGTGCCGCCGCGTAGGGCCATGGGATGGCCAGCGTGTCCGGCGGGGGGTCGAAGACACCGGTCAGGACGGTCACGAGCATCTGGCTGAGGCCGACCGCGAGCACCGCACCGAAGAGGAGCCCTCCGACGACGATGAGGGCCGACTCGCTCACGACCAGCCCGCCGAGTTGCCGGGCCCGCGCGCCGAGCATGACGGCGATGGAGAACGAACGCCGCCGCTCGGCGAAGCCGATGCCGAGGGTGAGGCCCGAGGCCGTGACCGCCAGCACCAGGGCGATCACGAGCTCGATGCGCGTCAGCCCGGTGAGCTCGACGGCGGTCAGGCTCGAGCCGACGACCTTCCTCGTCGTCTCGATGTCGGTCACCTTGGCCTGCGCGCCGAGGTCGGCGCGGATCCGGCGGGCGACGGTCGATGGGCTGGCGCCGTCGGTCTGGACCAGGAACGTGCCGACGGCGTCGCTGCCGGTCGCCTTGGCCACGTAGTCGGCATTCGCCACCAGGAAGCTGTCCAACGGCGCGGTCGGGAACTCCTTCGCCACGCCGACGTAGTGGAACGGGACGATGCGGTAGGGCCCGGTGCCGCCGCGTTGAAGGCGCAGCCGCAGCAGGTCTCCGGGGTTCAGCTGGAAGTCGTGCACGGTCTCGGCGCTCACCAGCACGCCGTCCGGCCGGCGCTGCAGCGCGTTCATGAGCGAGCGGGCCGACCCGCCCTGGAACCAGGTGTCCTGCAGCTTTCCGGCCGCGCCGATGGTCGACGGCCGCACACCGTAGAGATCTTGGAGGTCCGCGCCGACGTAGGCGAAGCGGTGCTGGAGGGGCTCCACCGATGCCACCCCGGGCACCCTCGCGAGGCGGGCGGCCTCCGAGGGGCCCACATGGGCGCCGGGCGACTCGGTGACGGTCACGTCCCCGCCGTTGGTGAGTCGGGCGTCGACCTCCGCCTGCTGGGCGTAGGTCGCGTTGAAGACGGCGGTCGATCCCGCGAACGCGAGGCTGAGGGCCAGCAAGGCGACGCCGTGGGCGATGGGCCGGCGCCGGCGCCGCATCGCGGCGACGGCGATCTCGGAGAGGTTGCCCGCAACCGGCCGGCTGGCGCCCACCACCGCGACCGTCGCGCGTCGCAGCAGCAGCTCGACAAGGCGGACGACGAGCAACCCCCCGCCGATCCAGGCGAGCACGGGCGCCGCCACCGCGAGCCAGTTGACCGACACCTGCGGGACCCCTTCGGGCGCCAACACCAGCGTGTAGCCGCTGCGTCTCGCGTAGAGGTAGAGCAGACCCGCGCCGGCGAGCGCGGCGACGTCGAGGCCGGCGCGGGCCCACCACGGCATGCGGTCGGCCCGGCCGACGGTCCGGCGCTGGCCGGCGACGGTCTCGCGTCGCGCGTCCCGCCACGCCGGGAGCAGGATCGCGCCGCCGGCGACGAGCAGCCCGGCGAGGACCGCGCCCGTCGCCCACAGCGACGCGGCGAGCGGCCCTGCGCCGAATGCGGCTGTCCCGAACGACCACCGTCCGAGCAGGCTCGCCGCTGCGAGGCCGGCGAGCGCCCCCGCACCGCCGGCCGCAAGCGCCTCCGCGCCGGCCAGCCCGACCAGCCGGCGGGTGGTCGCGCCGCGCGTGCGCAGCAGGGCGGCCTCGCGTCGGCGACGTTCCGCACCCGCGCCGGCCAGCGAGGCCGTGACCAACGCGGTGATGGCGACTCCCGGCAGGCCGAGGAAGAGGAAGAGCAGCTGTGCATAGAGCGCATCGTCCCGGGCCTGGCCAAGGGCGGTGCCGAGGTTGTCCCCCACGAGGCCTGCCCCCGCCAGTCGGGTCTCCAGGTTTCGGGCGCGGCCCGTGACGTCGGTGTAGGCGGCGCTTGGGCTGGACGGGAGGTTGCGCGCGAGACGCGCATGGACCTGCGTGCGGACCAGCTCGGGCCGCGTCCGTGCGAGCGTCCCCTCGAGCCGGCTGAAGGCTGCCGATGGCATCAGGACGACGTTGTCGGGTGGGGCGGTGGCCTGCGCGCCCGGTGGCGCGCCGACCTTCTGGAAGAGCGAATCGGCGCTCGGGAGGTCCACGACGCCCGCGATGCGGACCGTCGCCGGCGGCAGCCCGGATCGGCCGATGCGGATGATGCTGCCCGGCACGGCATGGAGGTTCGCGGCGGTCTGCTGCGCCAGGACGACCCCGTCGGGGCTCCCCACCAGCGGCCGGATCTCCCCCGGGAACGCCGATCGGTAGCCCGGCGGGAGACCGACGACGGCGCCGGGCCCGGTTCGCAGTTGTGAGCCGCCGGCCTGCGAGGTGAGCCCGGTTGTCGGTGCGAACCGGACGGGGAGCGCCTCCACGACGCCGGGCGCAGACGCCACGCCGGACACGACCGTCCTCGCCGTTGCGCCCGGCTGGGCCTCGACCTGCCAGTCCACGGCGACGCCGGCGGCCGCGTCCCGGGTCATGTGCGACGTGGTCGCCGACAGAAATGCTCCGATCGACGCGACGAGACCCACCGCGATCGCGGCGCCGACGGCCGTCGCGACCAGTCGCAGACGCCGGTGGGCGAGGAGGCCTCCCAGCCAGCGGAGGCCGGTCACGCCGCGGGGGCGGCCGCGACGAGGCTGCCGTCCAGCATCGCCCAGCACACGCCGAGCCGGTCGGCGACCGCGGGGTCGTGGGTCGCCACCACCAGGCCGGCCTCGGCGTGGTCGGCCGCGGCGAGCAGCACGTCGATCACCTCGGCACCCGTGCCCGGGTCGAGCTGTCCGGTCGGCTCATCGGCGAGGATCAGGCGCGGATCGCCCGAGACCGCCCGCGCCACGGCGACGCGCTGCGCCTGGCCGCCGGAGATCTCCTCGGGCAAGCGGTCCGCGAGGCCCTCCAACTCGAGCAACTCCAGGGCGATTCGCGCCAGACGAAGCGCCTCGGGGAACGGCAGCCCGCCGAGCACCAGGGGAAGGGCGACGTTCTCGGACACGTCGAGGGCCGGCACAAGGCTCGGGGTCTGCGGCACAAGGCAGACGGGCCCCGGGCGAAGCGCCTCGTGCGGTCCGATGGCGGGCCACGCGACGCTCCCAGAGGTCGGCGCATCGAGCCCGGCCATCAGATGGATCAGCGTCGACTTGCCCGACCCTGACGGCCCTGTCAGCGCGATCCGGGCGCCGGCCTCGACGGTGCAGGTGGTGGGATGCAGGGCGGCCACGGCCGCCGCGCCCTCACCGAAGGTCCGGGCGGCCGCCAGGCAGGTCACGAAGGCGTTTCCGCTCATACAAGCCTGCCATCGGCGATCGCAACGGCTCGGTCGGCGAACGGCCCGGCGTCGGCGCGGTGGGTCACGATCGCGACCGCCGCACCGTCGTCGGCGAGGCCCCGCAGCAGCCGCATGACCCGCTCGCCGCTCTCGCTGTCGAGCTCGCCGGTGGGCTCGTCAGCCAGCACCACAGACGGGGCGTTCGCCAACGCGACGGCCAGCCCGGCGCGGGCGAGCTCGCCGCCCGACAGCTGCGTCGGCAGCGCCCGCGCGCGGTGCGCGATGCCGACGCGCTCGAGCACGTCGGTCGCGTCATCCCGCGAGCGGCCACCGGGTAGCCCGCGCACCAGCGCGACGTTGCCGGCGACGCTGAGGTGCCCGAGCAGGTTGCCCGACTGGTGGAGGAACCCGATGTGCCCGGCCCGCAGACGTGCCCGCTCGGGCTCGGGGCGCCGCGAGATGCGCTCGCCGGCGATCCGCACGACGCCGCCGTCGGGCTCGTCGAGGCCGGCGAGGCATGCGAGCAGGGTCGACTTGCCGGAGCCCGAGGGGCCGGTGACGGTGACGAGCTCGCCGGGATCCACGCGCAGGCTGACGCCGCGAAGGGCGAGCGTCTCCTCATCCCCGGCGTGGAAGAAGCGGTAGAGGTCCACCGCCTCCACGGCGGGGGTCATCCCTGCCACTGGAGCGAGTCGGTGACGCGCCGCCACGGGTCCACGTTGTCGGACCCCTTCGGTCCGCTCAGCGTCAGGATCGCCTCCCGGCCGGCGTGGGCGAAGGTGTACCGCTCGAAGTCGTCCGCGAACACCTTGCCTGTGACCGGGTCCCTCGGCGAGTCGGCGGTGTAGGTCACGAGAACCGCCTTGCCGGGGACGCGCGCCACGACGCTCACGCCGCCGAGGGAGAACCGGGTCGCTGTGTGCGAGATCGCCGGGATGTCGGCGCGCCTCACCGCCGCTGGGGTCAGGGCCCCCTGAATCGGCTTCGACGCGAGCCGCACCGTGTTCAGCTTGTCGGTGAAGACGAAGGCGCCGCCGGACCGCCGGCGGGCCCAGCCCTCCGGCACCTCGACCGAGTAGCCGAGGCCGGTCGGGGCGACCCGGACGAAGGCCTGGTTGTCGGGGATGTCCCCGGGAGGGCTGGCCTCGGTCTGCGGCGCAGCCGCCGCGGTGGTCACGGCCGGCGGCGCTGCGGTCGTGGTCTGCCGGGTCGCCCCGGCCGACGTCGTCGTCGGCCCGGCGGCGGATGACGAGCCGCCCCCGCATGCGGCGGCCACAAGGGACAACGCGGCCGCTCCCGCGGCCAGCACCGGCTTGGTCTGCACCGACGACCTCCTGGACTCGACGCCGTGGAACGACGGTAGGAGGCCCGGGTCAGGCGCCGGGCGTCCGTAGGTCAACGCCGGGTCAACGTTGTCGCGGGCGAGGTTCGGATGGCCCGGGCGCCCGCTAGCGTCAACTCGATGGACGCTGTGACCGTCTTGGTGGTGGAGGACGACGACGCGATCGCGCTCGGCCTCGCGCGCGTCCTCGATGGCCAGGGCTATGCGGTGCGGCGGCTCGCGACCGGGCGTCCGGCGCTCGCGGAGGCCGAGGCCGGCGCCGACATCGTCGTCCTCGACCTCGGGCTCCCGGACATCGACGGGGTGGAGGTCTGCCGCCTGCTGCGGGAGCGCCACCCCGACCTGCCGATCCTGATCCTCTCCGCGCGCGACGAGGAGCTGGATGTGGTCGGCGGCCTCGACGCGGGCGCCGACGACTACGTCACCAAGCCGTTCCGGCTCGCCGAGCTCCTGGCGCGTATCCGCGCGCTGATCCGACGTGGCCGCGAGCGCGAATCGTCGGATCCCCTCGTGCGGGTCGGAGTGCTGAGTGTCGATCCCGATGCCCGCCGCGCCTGGCGGGACGGTTCCGAGCTTTCCCTGCGGCCGCGCGAGTTCGACCTCCTGCTTCTCCTGGCGCGCAACGCGGGACGCGTCCTGACCCGCGAGCGGATCATGGACGAGGTCTGGGACACGACCTGGATGGGGTCGACCAAGACCCTCGATATGCATGTGCTCGCGCTTCGCCGGCACCTGGGCGCTGAGGCCATCACCACGTTGCGGGGAGTGGGCTACCGGTTCGAGGCGGCGACGTGAGACGACGCCTGGTGATCGCGATCACCCTCGTCGCCGCCGGCGCGGTGATCCTCTTCGCGACTCCCCTGCTGTTCGCCGTCCGCAACCACCTGCGCGACCAAGAGCTGTTGCGCCTGGAGCGGGACGCCGTCGCCGCCACCCGTCAAGTCGACCTTCCCACCGGCGACGGCGATCAGGTGGAGCTGCCAGACTCGCAGGACCAGTTGGCCGTCTACAGCCTCGCCGGTCAGCGGATCGCCGGTGCCGGACCGGGGCGCGCCGACGCCGTCGTGCGCGAGGCCCTCGCAACCGGCCGACCCGCGGACGCGGCCACGGGCGGCCGCCTGATCGCGAGCGTGCCGCTCGTCGTGCACGAGCGGGTCACAGGTGCGCTGCGCGCCTCGCGAGATGACGCGGCCCTGGCAAGCCGCGTGCGCAAGGCCTGGCTCGGCTTCGCCGGTTTGGCGGCGCTGGTCCTCGTTGGCGCGGCCATCGCGGCTCTGGCCCTCGCCCGCTGGCTGGCGCGGCCGTTGGAGCGACTGGCCGTGACCGCCAGCCGGCTGGGCGAGGGCGACTTCACCGCACGGAGCCCGGCAAGCGGGGTGGCCGAGGTCGACCAGCTGGGCGAGGTCCTCGCTGCGGCGGGCGAGCGCCTGGAGGCGATGCTGGCGCGTGAGCGGACCTTCAGCGCGGACGCGTCGCATCAACTCCGCACCCCCCTGGCGGCGTTGCGGATCGAACTGGAGTCGATGGCACTCGGTGATCGCCCGCCAGCCGAGCTTGACGCGGCGCTCGCTCAAGTGGATCGCCTGCAGGACACCATCGACACCCTGCTCGCCGCGGCGCGGGACGTCCCGCGCCCTGTTCGCGCCACACCCGTGCGCGAGGTGCTGGAGGGCGTTCAGGAGCGGTGGCGCACCCCGCTCGCCGCCTCTGGGCGCGCGCTTCGCATCGAGCCCCCCGATGGCGACCTTGTGGCTGACGTGTCACCCACCGTGGCCGCGGAGGTCCTCTCGGTGCTCGTCGACAACGCCTGCCGGCACGGTGGAGGCACCGTCACCGTCCGCGCGCGGCGCGCACCGGGGGGCTCGGTCGCGATCGAGGTCGAGGACCAAGGCACCGGACCTGCCGAGCCCGCCGACGACATCTTCCGGCGTCGGGACGGCAACGGCGCCGATCGTCACGGCATCGGCCTCCCCTTGGCGCGCTCGCTGGCTGAGGCGGAGGGGGGCCGGCTGACGCTCTCCCGCCCCAGCCCGCCGGTGTTCACGCTCCTCCTCCCGGAGGCCGAGCCCACGCCCGCACGCCCATGAGTGTCGCCGGGGCACGTTGCTCGCCCCTCGCCCGGGCGGTGGCTCGATGCACACGCGCCTGGCTCGCTGTGAGCTCCACGGGGAGGCCGGCGGCTGGCTGAACTCGTGACGGGGTGCGCAAGGGACGGCCGGCTGCGACCCGCCGAGGACCCGAGCATCTCGCCGGGGCGCCGGGCGAGATGCTCGGGAACCCCGCCCTAGAGGCTTGAGGGGTGCTGGAGGCTGCGGCCCGCGCTCGCTCGCTTCGCGCGTCCCCGCTCGCTCATCCGCTGCAAGCCCAGTGTCTCCGGGTACCTCTCGTGGCGATCGTGTGGCCCGTTGCCGCCGTGCTCGCGGACGGCGGCAACGGGGAGGAAACGGCGCAGCAGGAGACCCTCGCGGGCCGCGAGGGGAAGTCCGACCAGAAGCGTCGTCAGGATCTCAAGCCCCTGGAGGCCGACGCCGAATCCGACGCCTGCCGCAGCGGCTGTCCCGCCCGCGCCGAGGCTGAGGGCGGTCGCCGCCTGGAACAGCCCGACTCCGCCAGGCAGGAGCGGGACGGCGACCGCGACGTTGATCGCGACCAGGATCAGCGCAGCCGCACCGATGGACGCCGGCAGTTGGAACGCAGCCAACGCCAGCCAAACCACCGTCAGCTGAGCAACCCACGCGAGGGTTTCGAGCACGAGCGCGCGCGCCGTCGTTCGTGGCGCGCCGAGGCCGGCGGCCCCTCGGCGCATCGCCGCCACAGCTCCGCCGATTCGGCCGGTGCGCTCGAATGCCGGATCGCGACGGCGCACGATGATGATCGCAAGGCCGGCCGCGGAGATCAGTGCGATGGCCGCCACGCCGAGGGCCACGCCGCTGAATGCCGCGGGCCCATCGAGGAGCGGCACAGCCAGCATCAGAAGCGCGAACGGAATGCAGTCCAGCAGTCGATGTGCCACGACCGACCCCGTGACCAGCGAGTAGGCCCGCTCACCCGACAGGCGTCGACCCAGCATGTTGATCCGCGCGGCCTCTCCCGCCCGCGCCGGGAGCACCGCGTTGCCGACGAGCCCGACGACGTAAGCGGAGAACGCATCCCGGAAGGGCACGCGATCGGCAGTGACGTGGCCCAGCAGCCCGCGCCAGGCCTCGGCGCGGACCGCAACCCCCGCGGCGTTGACCGCGACAGCGGCGACGAGGATCCAGATGTCCACTCCAGCCAGGGCCCCCAGAACATCCCAGGGGCGGGGGGCGAAGCGCCACATGAGGGCACCCAGCAGCACGGTCGCCCCGAGCAACCTCACGCTGGCGGGGGAGAGGAGGCGCAGGGTCACGGTGTCTCCGGCGCGCTTGCGGGGACACGCACGAAGCGGCCCTTCACGACACCGACCAGCAGCCCGGCTGCGACCGCCACCCAGCTACTTGCGAAGGCGAGCGCCGCGCCGAGCGGCCCGAGCCAGACGACGAGCATCGTCGTTGCCGTTGCCCAGACGACGGCGCCGGCAGCGTTGGCGAGCATGAACTTGCGTACGGGCATGTGGGTCGCTCCCGCCACCAGGGCGGCGACCACCCGCACGCCCACGACGAACCGCCCGAGGAACACCGCCTTCATGCCCTGACGCGCGAAGAAGGCTTCGCCCTTCGCGAGGAGCCGCCTGCGGTGGCGGCCGAGGGGTCCCCGGCCCCCCTTCAGGGCCCGTCGGCCGGCGCGTCGACCGAGCCAGTACCCGAGGTTGTCCCCCGCCATCGCCGCGAGCGCCGCGATGGCGATCACCAGCGGAACGCTCAGGTGGCCGGCGCCTGCCAGCAGCCCCGCCGTCACGAGTGCGGTCTCGCCAGGAATCGGCAGCCCCGCGGACTCGCCCCCGACGAGCGCGGCGAGCACGCCGTACCCGAGATTTGCCGGGACGCTGACGAACACGGAAGGCGACCTCCCTCGCTGAGCACTGAGAGCTAAGGGGGCGTCGATGAAACTGCGATGAGGGTCCCCCAACGCCCTCAGGCGTTGGCGCGGCCCACCTCTTCGGTACCCGTCCAGCGCGCGGGAGCCCGTGGCGATCTCGCGCGCTGCGCCAAGAGCCCGAGGGACCCGGCGGCCCGGTCGGCGATCCACCAGGCGGCGACGCCGATCCCGAGCGTCATCGGAATCCCGATCACCACGGGGAGGTGACCGGCAAGAGCGGGGAACACCTGCCAGTGCGTCAGGTAGATGGCCAGGGAGGCGGCGGCGATCATCCCGACGGGGCGTACGAGGGCCCGCGGCATGAGCGTCGCGGGGACCCACAGGAGCAGGAGGATGCCGCCGACGACGACCCCCTCGCGGATGGGTTGCCCGAAGAAGCCGGGCACGGTGAGGAGCGCCGTGGCGCTCACGGCCAGCCGTCGTGTCGTCGTGTTGGCGCGGTAGACGGCCCAGCCCAGCAGGAAGATCCAGGCCACCGCGTGCGGGCGGAAGATGAGGTTGTCGTCCGCGCCGAAGGCGAGGACCTCGAAGCGGAACAACAGCGACACCCCGAGCAGCCCGGCGACGAACGCGAAGGGCCGGGCCCGCTCCATGCGACGGACGGCGGGAACGCTGAACACCAAGGCGAGCACGATCAGGATCTGGACCAGGGCTTCGATGAACCAGTACTGCCAGCGACCGTCGCGCAGCGACTGGGCGCCCGTGTAGTTGTTGATCAACAGCACGGCCCCGAGGCTGTAGCCGCCGAACAGAAGCACCTGGAGGCCGATCCAGGCTGATGCCGGGATCGCGATCCGGGCGACACTCCTCGCGGCGCGCGTCAGCCGCCCGGTCGTGTCGTGCGCAGGGAGGGTGAAGCGGGCGAAGCTGTAGCCGGCGAGGGCGAGTAGCACATGTGCCCCTCCCGCCGGCCAGAAGTCCGTCATGTGCGAGGCGACGACCAACGCCACCGCCGCGGCGCGCAGCAGCACGTTGGTTTCGATGCGGGCAGCCCGCCGCGGCGCCCGCGCCCGGGCTGCCAGTTCGGCGACGGTCATCTGCGGCCACCCCTGGGGAAGCCGGCCGAGGCACTCCTCCAACGCCAGCGACGCCTCGACATACGACAGCGAATCGCCGCCGAGTCGCGCGAACGAGTCCTCATCGGCCGCCTCGACCCCGAGCACGTCCCGGAGCACCGCTCGCACCCTCTCCAGCGGAGCGACATCCATGTCCGTGGGTGCCTGCGACGGCGCGGAGTCGGCGAGGAGGGCTGCGTAGTCGGGCTTGCCGTTTGGCAAGCGCGGGAGGTCCACCGCCGAGCGCACCTCGACCCGAGACGGCGGTAGCCCCAGTCGCGCGGCGAGCTGTTCGGTCAAGGCCCTGGGATGCCGCCCTTCCACCGCGAGCACCAGCCGCTCATCGGTCCCGGCACAGATGGCCTCGACGCCGCCGCAGCGAAGACGCCGCTCCACCTCGTCGAGGTCGATCCGCAGCCCGAAGATCTTCACGATGCGGCTCCGGCGCCCCACGATCTCCCACAGGCCGTCGGGCGCCCGGCACGCGAGATCACCGGTGTGGAGCTCCGTGAGCGTGCGGCCCAGCGCGAGGTCGAGGTCCCCGGGCCCCTCGGCATAGCCGAGCATGACGTTGGGGCCGGTGTAGACGAGCTCGCCGACCCCGCGGCCCACCACCTCTCCGGCGACTGGGCGCAGCGTGAAGGCGCCCCCGGGGATGGGCACGCCGACCGCCTCAGGCCGCCTCGCGGCGAGGGCGGGGGGCAGGTACGCCATCCGCGCGGTCGCCTCGGTCTGGCCGTACATCACGACGAAGCTCCAACCCCGTCGAGCACCGAGCTCAGCGAGTGCGCGGACCCGGTCGGGGGCGAGGCGGCCGCCGGCCTGGGTGACGTAGCGCAGCCCCGGCGCCGCCATCTCCGCGAACCCGGCGCGCTCGAGCAGCTCGAACGTGTGCGGCACGCCCGCGAAGCTGGTCGCGCCCCCCTCGCGCAGAAGGTCCGCGAACGCCGGGTCGGTCACCGAGCGATCCGTGAGGATCAGGCTGGCGCCCGCGTGCAGGTGGGAATGGACGACCGACAGCCCGTAGCAGTAGTGGATCGGCAGGGTCGTGATCGCCCGGTCGTCGGCGGTGATCCCGAGGTAGGAGGCGATCGCCGCGGCGTTCGAATCGACGTTCCCCGCCGACAGCCGCACCAGCCGGGCGGCGCCGGTGCTGCCCGACGTCCCGAGCAGCAGGGCCAGATCGGGGTGGAGGTCGTGGGCGGATCCGGGGTGGCGCTCCGACAGGGCCGCGACCCCGCCCCCGACCGACGCCACCACGTCCGGCCGGAAGGCCGCGACCAGCTCATCGGCGTGGTGGGCGGGTGCGAGCCACGCCGCGTGGCCGCCGGCCAGGGCGCCGAGGTAGCTGACGAGGGTCTCGATGTTGTTGCCGCCGGTCACCAGGACCAGCCGGCGTCCCGGACCGAGCTCCTTCGCCCGCTCCGCGACGCGCCGGGCGAGCTCGGCATAGGAGACCGTCCCGTCCTGCGTGATCAGGGCGGTCCGCCGCCCGTATCGGGCCAGGGCGGCGGCGAGCGCCACGCGCGCGGGGACACTTGACGGCGCATGCAGGGTCGGCACGCCCGAAGTCAACAGGTAAGGCATCCCGAATATCAAGAATGAGAAGCGCCTCAGTCAAGCGGGACGGGTCTTCGCCATTCCTTCGGCCGATCTCATGCCGCGCTTCGGACCGGCGCCCACGATGCGGCCCTGTGACGGACCACCTCCGCCCAGCGCGGGGCCTCCTCGCGGGAACCGCCGCCTTCCTGGCCGCGGCAGCGGCCGCGGTCGCCCTCGCCCTGTCCCCCTCGCCCTCGGCGCCTCCAAGTGCACCGGGCACGCCGTTGGCCTCCGGGGCGAGCCACACCTCCGTGGCGAGGTGGCATGACGAGGGCGAGCGCGATCACCTGGAGCGACCCTCGGGGGACCACGGCAGGTGACGGGTGTGGTCGCAGGTCGGCTCGCCCGGCCGGTACTGCTCTCGGGGCTCGCCGTCACCGTGGCGGCGCCCCTCACCGCGATGGGTGGTGCCGCGCTTGCCGGCGCGGACCCGGTCGTGGCGTTCGCCGACGCGCTCGGCTTTGTCGGGCTCTCGCTGATCCTCGTGCAGGTCGTGACCTCCGGGCGGTTTCGGCGCACCACCGCCGCGTTCGGTCTGCGCTCGATCCTCACCTTCCACCGCGCGGCGGGCGCGACGGTCGTGATACTCGCGGTCGGCCACCTCGCGCTGCTGATCGCCGATGACCCGCGCCGGCTGGGTCTCCTGGATGTGGTCACCGCGCCTTGGCGCGCCCGCGCCGCAGTGCTTGCGACGCTCGGGATCCTTGTGATCGCGGCGACCTCGGCGCTGCGCTTTCCCCTTTGCATCCGGCGTGAGGGTTTGGCGCGGGTTGCACCTTGCGGGAAGCGTCGTCGTGGTCGGCGCCGCCTTCGTTCACGTCGTCTTCGTCGATCGCTTCAGCGCCATCCCCATCGAGCGTGCCTGCGTTCTGGTGCTCGTCCTCGCGGCCGCGGCCGCGCTCTTCTGGACCCGTGTCGCGACCTGCTACCGGACGGCGATGGCCCCCTACCGGGTGCGCGCGCTGCGGCCCGAGCGCGGCGGCGCAATCACGATCGAGCTCGAGCCGATCGCCCATTCAGGGCTGGCGTTCGCCCCAGGACAGTTCGCCCGCCTGCGTGCCGCAGAGGCCCCCTACGGCCTCGACGACCACCCGTTCACGATGAGCTCGGACGCCGGCCGGCCGAGGAGCCCGTCGTTCACGGTCAAACCGATCGGTGACTTCAGCCGCTGGCTCACGAGCGTCAGTCCTGGGACGCACCTCCTTGTCGACGGGCCACACGGCGAGGGCCTTCGCGACGACGCGGCGGTGCGCGGACGGCTCCTCGTCGCCGCCGGCATCGGCATCACCCCCGCCATCAGTGTCTTGCGGACCGCCGCTGCCCGAGGGGATCGGCGGCCCCACGTGCTCCTCTACGGCAGCCGCCGCTGGGCGGAGGTGACCTTCAGGGAGGAGTTGGCCGAACTCGCCCGCAAGCTGTCGGGCCTGCGGCTGGTACATGTGCTCTCACGGCCCGACTCCGCCTGGCTGGGGGAGCGCGGGCATATCGGTGCTGAGCTTGTGGCCCGCCATGTCCCCGCCGACCTCAGCGGATGGACGGCCCTCGTCTGCGGGCCCGAGGCGATGGTCAGCTCGACGAGGTCCGCCCTCGTGGACTTAGGGCTGCCGGCCTGCTCGATCCAGGCGGAGGGGGTGTGAGCCGTCGTGCCGGGAACGCGAGCACCGCGCTGCGCACTGCGACGCGCACCCGGGCCCCCGCCTCGGGTGCCTCCGTGCCGAGCGTCCACGCCAGCAGGTCGGGGCCCTCATCGTCGAGCCGCAGGCGGACCTCCGCCTCGTGGCCGAAGTAGCTGACCCCGAGGATCAGCGCGGGGACGCCGTCGCCGCCGTCGTCAGGCATGAGCTCGATCTGCTCGGGTCGCAGGAGCAGGTCGACGTCGGCGGTGTCCGGGATCGACCCCGTCACGGCCAGATCGCCGAGGACGCACGACGCGGTACCGTCGCGAAGCCGGCCAGGCAGCTCGATGGCACGGCCGACGAAGGCGGCGACGCCCGGGTCGGCGGGCTGGTCGTAGACCTCAGAGGGTGGGGCGACCTGCGCGATCCGCCCGTCGCGCATCACCGCGACCCGGTCGGCGAGGGAGAGCGCCTCCGACTGGTCGTGGGTGACCAGGAGGGCCGTCGCGCCCTCGGTGCGCAGGGCGTCCGCCACGGCTCGGCCGGTGATCTGGCGAAGGCCGGCGTCGAGGGACGCGAACGGCTCATCGAGCAGCACCAGAGGAGGCCGAGGCGCCAGGGCCCGGGCCACGGCGACCCGCTGCTGCTGACCGCCCGAGAGCTCGTGCGGACGCCGGTCGGCGTAGGAGTCGTCGAGTCCGACGAGGTCCAGCAATTCGGACACCCGGGCCCGGCGGCGCCGCTCCCGCAGGGAGAGCCCGAAGGTGATGTTCCTGCTCACGTCAAGGTGGGGGAAGAGGGCCCCCTCCTGGGCGACATAGCCGACGCGCCGCCGCGGCGCCGGGACGTGCCGCTGTTCACCGGTCACCACCTCATCGCCCAGCGCGATCCGACCGCCGTCAGCGCGCTCGAAACCGGCGATCAGCCGCAGGAGTGTCGTCTTACCGCAGCCGGATGGGCCGAGGACCGCCATGATCTCGCCCGGATCCACATCGAGATCGAGTGCCCTGAGCACCCGGACCGGGCCGAAGCTCTTCGACAGACGGCTGACCTCGAGGCGGATCACGAGGGCCTGCCCTGGATCTGGCGGGTCAGCAGGAAGGTGGTGGGGGCGGAGATGATCACCATCATCGCCGCGTAGGGTGCCGCCGCGCCGTACTGGATGCCACTGCTCTTGCTCCAGAACTCGGTGGCGAGGGTCTCGGTGCCGATCGGGGCGAGCAGCAGCGTCGCGGTCAGTTCGGTGGTAATGCCGAGCCCGACCAGAGCCATTGCGGCGCCGACGCCGGGGGCGATCAGCGGGAACGTGACCCGGCGGAAGCGGGAGACGGCGCGGGCACCGAGGGACTGGGCCACCGAGTCGTAGACCGGGGGCGCCTGGGCGATCGCGGCGCGCTGGGGGATCATCGCCCTCGGCACGAAGAGGATCGCGTAGGCCGCGAGCAGCATCAGGGTCGTCTGGTAGAGCGGCTGTGCGTAGCGGATCGTGACGGTGATGAAGGCGAGGGCGACGACGATCCCGGGGAGGGCCCCACCGAAGTAGGTGCTGCGCTCGAGGAACAGGCTCAGGCCGTCGCGGCGGCGCTCGCAGAGCCAGGCGAGGGGGAGGGCGAGCAGCGTCGTCAGCACGGCCGCGGAGATCCCGAGCCCGAACGAGGTGAGGGTCGTCGAAATGAGCGAGTCGACGGGGAAGGCGGTGGAGGAGCCCTCGATCAACCAGTGGACGAGGCTCCCGAGGGGCACCCCGAGCGCAAGCGCGACGAGGCCGGTGGCGGCGGCGAGCGCCGGGATCGTCCAGGCGCCGAGCTGGATCCTGGGGAGGGGGCGGGCGGAGCCGCGGCCGACGCGCGCGTAGCGCGCGTTGCCGCGAAGGAGCAGCTCGACCAGGAGCAACAGCAGGCAGGCCGATACGAGCACCACGGCCAGCGCAGAGCCTGCGGGGCCGTTGAAGGTCGACTGGTACTGGTCGTAGATGGCTGTGGTGAAGGTCGGGAAGCGGAGCATCTGGAGGGCGCCGAACTCCGCCAGCAGATGCAGGCCCACGAGCAGCGAGCCGCCGAGGAGGGCGGGGCGAAGCTGCGGGAGCACCACCCGGAAGAACGTCCGGGCTCGGCCGAGGCCGAGCGCGTGGGCCGTCTCCTCCAAGGCCGGGTCGAGGCGGCGGAGCATGGCGGCGACGGGCAGGTACACGAAGGGGTAGTACGACAGCGTCACGATCAGCAGCGCCCCCCGGAAGCCCTCGACGCTCGGTGTCAGCGACAGCCATCCGAAGCTGTTCACGAAGGCCGGGACGGCGAGCGGGGCGGCGAAGAGGATGTTGAACGCCTGCCGCCCAGGGAGTGTGGTTCGCTCCACCAGCCAGGCGGCGGCCGTGCCGAGGGCGGCGCAGGTGAGCATCGTCGCCCCCGTGAGGCGCACGGTGTTGTTCAGGAGGACGGAGGTGCGCGGCCGGTCGAGCAGATGCCACAGCTCGGCGGCGCCCATGTCGACGCTGGTGACGACGACGAACCCCAGCGGGATCAACGTGAGCGCCACCACCGGGATGGCGAGGGCGTAACCCCCCAGCCGGCGGAAGGCCGGCCAGGGGGTGGAGTGGAGGGCACGGACGGTCAGAGAATGCCGGCGTCCTGCATCATCGTGACCACCTGCTCGCTGTTCAGCGTCGCGGGGTCGACCTTCGGTGCGTCGAGCTCAGCGAGCGGCTTCAGCGCGGGGTTCGCGGCGATGCCGCGGCCCACCGGGTACTCGAGGGCGGAGCTGTTGGCCAGGACCTCCTGGCCGCTGGGCCCGGTCAGGAACTTCACGAACTTCTGGGCCTCGGCCTGGTTGTCGCTGGATCCCAGAACGCCGGCGCCGGAGATGCTCACGAACGCCCCGGGGTCCTGGTTGCCGAAGTAGTGGAGCTTCGTGTTGGAGCTGGTCTCACCCGATTCGGCCTGATCCCGGTACCAGTAGTAGTGGTAGATGATCCCGACCGGGACCTGGCCGTCATTCACGGCGGCCATCACCCGGATGTTGCCCTGGTAGGCCTCGGCGTTGTCCGCCAGCCCGTTGAGCCAGGCCTGGGTCGCCTCCTCGCCCTTCAACTCGAGGACGGCGCTGACGATCGCCTGGAAGTCGGCGCCCGTCGGCGAGTAGCCGACCTTGCCCTTCCACTTGGGGTCGGCCAGATCCATGATCGACGTCGGCAGGTCCGCGGGCTTCACCATGTCGGGGTTGTAGACGAGCACCGTCGACCGCGCTGCGAACCCGATCCAGTGCTTGTTGCCCGGGCCGTAACGAGGCGGCACCTGCTTCAGCGTCGCCGCGTCCACGGTGGCGAACCCGTTGTTCGCGTCGACGAGGGTCATCGCTGGAGAGTTCTCGGTGAGGAAGACGTCGGCGGGGGAGCTGTCGCCCTCCTGGACGATCTGGTTCGCGAGCTCGAGGTCGCTGCCGTTGCGCATCTGGACGTCGATGCCAGTCTCGGCCGTGAAGGCGGAAACCATCTGGGAGACGAGCTCCTCGTGCTGCGCGTTGTAGACCGTCAGCGCCGCGCTGTCTCCGCCGCTCCCGGTCGAGCTCGAAGAGTTCGAATCCGACCCACAGGCCGACACCGCCGCCACGACACCGATCACGGCCAGCAACGCCGCCGCCCTGCGAACCCCTCGATGCATACTCTCACGCCTCCGATTGCGCTTGACGTCGTGACGAGGAAGCCCCCGCCGTGTGGGTTAGGCCAACCTAACAGGCCGTCTCTGGGCCACCATTGTCCACCGGCTACAGGCCGAGTGCCCCTCGGACCTGCGACAAGTCCTCGGACAGGCCGGCGAGCTGGACCTTCAGCTGATCGATCTGGGCCTGCGTCACCGTGGGCTTGGGGCAGAGCGCCGTGTCGGGGTAGGGGTCGTTCTCCTGGCAGAACAGAACCCAGCCGTCGCCCTTCCGGAGGGGGGCGAGGGTCGCGTAGATCTCGGCGAAGCCGCCCTGGATACGCGCCAGCAACTCGGGGTCGGCCTTCGCAAGCGCCGGAGTGAAGACGACCATCACCTGCTTGGCGCCATTCACGTTCTCGGCGAGGTCCCACAGGTCGGTCTTGGAGTACCGGTCCTCCTCGCCGGTGATCTTGCCCTGGGCGACCTCGTCGATCAGCTCGGACGCGCCCTGGGCGACCCCCGCGGGCGGGACGTCGAGATTCGCCAACCCCTTCTGGAGGGTGACCAGGTCCGCGTCGAGCTGATCGGCGTACCGCGCCGCGCCCCTCGTGGTGTTCTTCTCCCACAGCAGGTACTCGAGGCGGTGCCAACCGGTGAACGTCGGGTCGTCAGGGGATGCGAAGTCATCGACGCGCGAGTCGATGGCGCCGTCGATGTTCGGAACCAGCGAGGCGATCGGCTCGATGCGCTCCCAGCCCTTGCGGCTGCGGGCGTAGGCGGCCTTCGCGGCGGCCACGTCGCCTGCCCGGACAGCGTCGGTGAGGACCTTCGTGGTCGCCGAGACGTCCCGGACCTGGCTCGTGACGTAGGTCTCGTACTCGGTCACCGCCTGAGCCACGAGGGGATCATCGGTCTGTGCTCCAGCCGTGTCGGTCAGGGAGATGCCCGAGCCGGAGCTGGAGCCAGCGCTCGCAGCGGTGACTGCGCTCGCCGCGCTGCTCGTGTCGCGCACGCTCGATCCATCGTCGGAACAGGCCGCCACCACCGCCAGGAGCGGAAGCGTGATGCAGACAAGGACGATTGAGCGGGTGCGCAACATGGAGCCTCCGGCGAGCCGATCGACGGGAACGGCGGGCCTCCAGACGAAAGGCCATCGCCCCTACTCACCGAGTTTCGGCCGACCATACTCAACTCGTTCGGCATGCCGCGGTTTCTTTCATCTACGGCGGCCGAAGCCGGCCGCCGAGCTCGTTCGGGGACGTTCGGTTCGGCATCCGCCTCTCGACGGCGTGGCGCGAGGTGGCTTGACGCTCTCCGCCAACCAGAGGCCGGGCGTCGCTCCGCCCGGCGTCTTCTCACGGGTTTTTCATGGGCGTTGTGATCGCATCCGGTCAGTTCGACCCGACGAACGGAGGAACCGCATGCGACGAAGGACGATCATCGCGACGGCAGCGACGGCCGCAATCCTCGTGGGCGGGGGCGCCGCCGGCGCGGCCGTCGCTCTCAGTGGCGGTGGGGACGACGGAGAAGGGACTGCGACCGGACCACAGGCCGAGGCCGCGAAGGCGGCGGCGCTGACCCACGTCAAGAACGGCACCGTCACCGGCGTCGAGCGCGACGGCGAGAACGGTGCGACGTGGGAGGTCGAGATCCGCCGTCCCGACGGCACGTCGGTCGATGTCCGGCTGAACGCGGACATGCAGCTCGTCGTCGCGGAAACCGATCACGAGACGGGGGACTCGACCGGCGACCGCTAACGCCGAGCCGGCAGCCGCGATCGGATTGGGGGACCGGAGAACCTGATCGCACAGGGCGCACGAGGATCGCGGCTCACGCCGGGCTGACGAGTGAGGTGGCCACATGTCTGCGGGGGCCTCGTGCCCGGAGATCCCCGCAGACCGATCAGCCCCTCCGTGGCGAGGGCCCGCCTCGAACGGGCTGACGCGTTCCTCCTGGTTCAGGGCTGTCGGCCCTCGACCGGATCCGCGCGTGACGTACGTCGGCGACGCGACCCCGAGCAGCATCGCGGGGTGATGACGGCAGGGGAGAGCTCGCCGTGTGGGCCGGCCGCCACGACGGGTCCGCGGTCTCCTCGACCGTGATGCTCCGCGAGCTCATCGGGAACGCCCGTCCCGCGGGCCCGTGGTGAGCGACCGGTCGGACCACCCTCCATCCGGGCGCCGAGGCGGGAGAGATGGGCGCTTGGGCTGAGCGCCCCGCAGACACCACCGGGACATCACCACGGCGCCACTCCACGCCCTTTGGCGGGCCGGACACCTCAACGGGATCCCGCTTATCCTCGGGATCCTCCCTCTGTTACTCCTCGGGCAGGACTCGAACCTGCAACCCTCCGGTCAACAGCTCGGCCCCGGTGTGCCCCGGGGCCGGGTCCCGGAGGCCCCATCTGGACCTGGACACCGGGTCGCTACTGGAATCCGAGGGCCAATAGGCCAGGTGCGTTGAGGGCGCTGTGATCGTCTGAGGCGCCGTCAGATCGCGCCCGCGCTGAGCGTCGCCGCGTAGATGGTGAACCGGTCGCCAGGGGTTGGCGGCCCGAGCGCGAGAGCGCCGCGCAGCGCAACAGCCTGAGGCTCCGGCAAGTCTTCGAGTCGCCGAGGGCTGGCCGCACGAGGTCGTAGAGGCCGGCGAAGGGGAGATGGGCATCGCCCTCGGCTCTCGAGGCCTCGAAGACGAGCATCCCCTCGGTCTCCGCCGCCGCCCGGGCATGCGCGAGCAACAGCGTCTTACCGATGCCTGGCTCGCCGGAGATGAACAGCGACCCGCTCCGCCCGCTCCGGGCGTCACGCAAGAGCGATTCGACTCGGGTGACCTCGCTCGCTCGACCCAGCATCGGAACGACTCTACGTCGCCCCGATGCTGGGCCGCACCCGGTCGATTCCGGGAGTGGACCGTGAGTCACCACGACTGGCCCGTCGTACTCGAGCCAGTTCCCCGGGTGCGCGGCTCCCTCATCGACGGCCCCTGGGTGGCGCGTGCCGCGGGCGTCTTCGCCGTCACGGGGACCCACTTCTACCGCGAGAACCTCGCCCGGCCGCCCCCGGCTCCTGCAGGCGGAGCACTGCTCCGGCATCCCGTCGAGGGACGCCCCGACGGCGAGTGCGGCTCCTCCCTCTCCAGGACTCGACTGCATGCCGCCGACGGTGCGGTCGGCGAGGAAGTAGGCGATCGCCCTCTCACGGTCGCGGCATGACCATCACCGCGATGAGGAGCTATGCCTTGCGGCCGTTGAGCGCGCCCTCGAGGAGCCCGAGGACGACGCCGAAGACCGCGTGACGGATCGTCGCTTGGCCGAAGGCTCGGCGGTTGGCGGCGAGCTTCGGCAGCTCCTTGCGAGCAGGGTGATAGCGGTCGAACACCACTGTCAGCGGCCAGGCCGCGACGTGCAAGATGAGGCCTCCCAGCAGGCCGCGGACGACCGCCGGCCCCGGCAGGAACGGCTTTAGTCGCGCGTATGCGACGCCGAAGACCGCGCCGTTCTGGACGTGGAGCAAGAAGCCGATGGCTCGCCGGTGGTCGCCGCGCGTCACGAGCTTGCCAAGGATCTCGACGTCGTCGTACTTCGAGTCGAACAGGCGTTTGTCGAGGGGCTGCTCGAGCGTCATCACCACCGTTGCGACCGCGCCCGCAGCCCCCGCTCTCAGGCCGGTCTGCAGCATTGGTCAAGCATGCCACGGCCTGCGCTCGCGCTTGCGCCCGGATCTCCCGTCCCCATGCTCTTGCGCCCTCGCCGCGCCGGCAAGCTCGCCAAGCGTTCCTTCACGTCATTGGGGCATCCACGACTCGGATGGTTGAAGGCGTTCGGTGGCGGGTGGGACCAGCCACGGTCTGCTTGACGCATACTCGGGACGAGCCGTCTGAAACCCGGTGCCCCCGCTCTTACCTTGCGGCTCGACCGGAACGCCTACACGAACGGGACCGGGCGGCCGACCCGAACGTGACATCACGACCCGCACGAGACGCGGCGCGCCCAGCCATCGCCGCTGCCAGCCGCCGCAAACCGATCCGAACCCGCGGGCGCGGACGCGGCATTGGTGAGTCAGCAGAGGGTGGGCCTCGAAGGCGCTCGACGCCCCTCCGCCATGTAGATGTCACGGTCCCATCGCATCGGCTGAGCGGAGCCGCTACGCCTCGATGGAATCGAAGCCGCGCCAGCGGTCCAGGGTGTTCCTCGTGCGCGGACCAGTGGCGACCACTGGCGCGAGGACTCCCCCCGACGCCGAGCATGGGCATCGTCCCACGAGAGGAGATGCCATGAGTACGCAGTCGGGAGCGCGCACGCCGGACGCCGGCTCGGCTTCCGTGGAGGCGTCGAGCCCGCTCGACAGCGCGTTCCGCAGCCTGGTGCCCCACGAGGGGATCGAGGTCCGCGAAGGCTACGCCGACCTCGGCGACGTGCGGTTGCACTACGTCGAGGCCGGCGATGGCCCGCTGGTCGTCCTGCTACACGGCTTCCCGGAGTTCTGGTTCGGCTGGCGGCTCCAGATCGCGCCGCTGGTGGCCGCAGGGTTCCGGGTGGTCGCACCCGACACGCGCGGCTACAACCTGTCGTCCAAGCCGGAGGGGTTCGAGAACTACGGCGTCGATCTGCTCGCCGGCGACATCCATGGCCTCATCGGGGCACTCGGCGCCCAGTCCGCGCACCTTGTCGGCCACGACTGGGGCGGGAGCATCGCCTGGACGGTGGCGATGAACCACCCCGAGGTGGTCGACCGGCTCGCGATCCTCAACGCGGCCCATCCGCGACGGCTCTCGGAGGGGCTCCGCCACCCGAGCCAGCTCCGCAAGTCCTGGTACTTCTTCTTCTTCGCGACGCCGGGCCTGCCCGAGCAGGTCGTGCACGCCAGGGACTGGCACTTCTTCCGCCACTTCTTGGAGGCCGCGAACCCGCCCTACACGCCGCAGGAGATCGAGTGCTACGTCGAGGCGTGGTCGCAGCCTGGCGCGGCGGCCGGGATGATCAACTACTACCGCGCGTCGGTCCGGCAGTCCCAGAAGGAAGCCGCAGCCAAGCTGCGCCCGATCTCGGCGCCGACGCTGGTCATCTGGGGGGAGCGCGACGAGTACCTCGGCTCCGACCTCGCCGAGCCGCACCGCGAGGACGTGCCCAACCTCGACCGCGTGGAACGCCTCGCCGAGGCCTCCCACTGGGTGCATCACGACGAGGCCGACCGCGTCAACCAGCTGCTCATCGACTTCTTCTCCTGAGGGGTGGGATCCTCATGAGCACCAAGGTGCAGACCACCACCGACATCCGTCCCTTCCGCATCGACGTCCCCGATGGCGAGCTTGCCGCGCTGCGTCGCCGCATCGAGGCGACGCGCTGGCCATCCTCGGAGCTTGTCGCCGATCGAACCCAGGGGGTGCAGCTCGCGACGCTCCGAGAGCTCGCCCACTACTGGACGACCGAGTACGACTGGCGGAGGGCCGAGGCGAAGCTCAACGCCGTGCCGCAGTTCACGACCGCGATCGACGGGGTGGACATCCATTTCATCCACGTCAGGTCGGCACACGAGAGCGCGCTGCCGCTGCTCATGACGCACGGCTGGCCAGGCTCCGTCGTGGAGATGATCGACTCCGTCGGCCCGCTCACCGACCCGACCGCGCACGGCGGCAGCGCCGAGGACGCCTTCCATCTCGTCCTGCCCTCCCTGCCCGGGTACGGCCTCTCCGGCGAGCCGGGCGATCTCGGCTGGGACCTGGACCGGACCGCGCGGGCCTGGGCAGAGCTCATGCGCCGCCTCGGCTACGCCCGCTACGTGGCCCAGGGCGGCGACGTGGGCGCCGGCGTCACCGACGCGATGGGACGCCAGGCACCCGAGGGCCTGATCGGCATCCACACCAACCTGCTCGTGCCGGCGCTGAACGGCCCCATGCCCACGGACACCGACGAGGAACGCGCCGCGGCCGCGCAGATCGCCACCTTCCAGCGGTCCGGAAACGGCTACTTCGTCGAGATGGCCACCCGCCCGCAGACGATCGGCTACGCACTGCTCGACTCACCCGTCGCGCTGGCCGCCTGGATGGCGGACCACGACACGGACGCCTACAACAAGATCGCACGCGCCTTCGTCGACGGGGAGCGGTCGGGCAACCTCACGCGCGACCACGTCCTCGACAACATCACGCTGTACTGGCTGACGGGCACGGGAGCCTCGGCGGCCCGGTCGTACTGGGAGGCCTACGGACCGGACGCCGCCGCGGCTGGCAAGCAGCCGCTGCCGCCGCCGACGATCCCATTCGGCTTCACGACGTTCCCCGGCGAGATCTGGCGGACGCCGCGCAGCTGGGTCGAGGCGAGCTACCCGAACGTCGTCTACTTCCACGAGGCCGACAGGGGCGGCCACTTCGCCGCCTGGGAGGAGCCCGGGCTCTTCGCGACCGAGATCCGCGCCGCGTTCAGCTCACTCCGCTGATGGCCACCGCCGGGCGGCGCGTACGACGGTGCGCGCCGCTCACCAGCCCAACGACGAGGAGGTCGGCATGTCCGCGGACCGGGAGTCCGTGAGCTTCACGGAGCACGTTCGTCCCCTGTTCCGCGACCGCGACCGCGACTCGATGGAGTTCGCGTTCGACCTGTGGAGCTACGACGACGTCACGCGCAATGCCGAGGGCATCCTTGCGCGACTCGAGAACGGCTCGATGCCCTGCGACGGCGCGTGGCCGGCGGAGCGGGTCGAGACGTTCCGGCGCTGGGTCGCGGGCGGCATGGAGGCCTGAGGGCGGTCAGGGCGTCGCCTGGCGCGGGTCGAGCAGGAGCGGGTCACCCTCGTCCACCCGCGCCGGCCACCGGTCGCGCCGGATCAGCCGCAGGTCCACGGGGCGGCCGTCCTCCCAGCTTTCGACCACGACGATGGGCGCGCCCGTGCCGACGAGGTGGACGGCGAGATCCAGCGCGTCGGACTCGCGCGTCAGGTAGGTCCGCGCGCGGCGCGCGGACGACAGCTCGACCACCTGGAACCAGCGCGACGGCCCGTCGGAGGCCCCGTGGTGGTCGGGCGGTGACGCCACGCCCCGATGAGATCGGATACGCCGACCCCCGACAAGGGCATCCCGCACCTGTTGCGCCCGTGAAACCCGGCGGGACGCCGCCGCCGACGGGTGCATCAACACCGCCCCACGGTGCTCGACGCGCGCGCTACACGTAGCCCTGGTGCCGGAGCCAGCGGAGCGCGAACGCCCCCCAGATCGGGGGCAGGAAGTACGTGCACATGCGGTGCGTGATGGCGATCGCGAACGCTGTTGACTCGTCGACCCCGACCGCGACCATACCGGCGGTGAGGGCGGCTTCCTGCGCGCCGACCCCGCCGGGCACCGGGACGAGTCCGGAGAGCGCGGAGGCGGTCATGTTGACCAGCAGGAGCTGCGCCAGCGTCAGGTCGACGCCGTAGGCCATCGCCGCGGCGCCGAGGGTGAGGGCGAAGAGGATCTCCGAGGCAATGTTGCCGCCGAACAGCTCCAGGCGCTTGCGGCGCGTCTTGAACACCACTCGCAGGCTGTCCCAGCCCGGCTTCAGCGCGGGCAGGACCTTCGCTCGCAGCGCCGGCACCGCCAGGACGACGACGACCACCACGAGCAGCGCGATCAGGACCGCGGCGACCAGTCGCTGGGAGGGCAGGGCGCTGGTCACGTCGCCCGAGAGCTGGACGTCGACGAACGGGAGGATCGCGAGGATCAGCAGGATCTGGACGAGCGTCTCGGAGAGGTTGTCGACGCCTCCCGCGGCGACGGCTTCGCTCGTCGGGGCTCCCATGCGCTGGAGGAACCGGATGTTGAACGCGATGCGGCCGGCTGAGCCGGGCACGGTGAGGTTGACCACCTTCAGCGCCGACTGGAGCGCCACGCACGGCAGGAGGGGTAGGGGCGTCGCGACCGCGCCGCGGAGCGAGACCGCCTGGGCGACGAGCGGGAGCTGTGCGAGCACGAGGGCGAGGAGGACCCAGGCGAGGTCGGCGTTCTTCACCTCGTCCCACACCGTCCCGATGCCGAGATCGGAGAGCTGGGAGATCAGGATGTAGGCGGCGAAGGCGATCAGCGCCGTGACGGCGAGGTCGCGTAGGCGGAAGCGCCGGATCGGGGCGAGCTCGGTCGCCGCCGCGCCGGTCGCCCCTGCGGCCGCGGACCGCAGGTCGTCGACCGCCACCTTCCGGGCGCGTGCGCGCTCGCGGGTGTGGGGCGTGACCGCGGCGGCCTGCAGGTAGGGGACCGCGTCGCGGATGGCGGGAACCCCGGCGCCGTCGATGGCGGTGCGCAGCGCGCGGTCCGGTCCGACGAGCGCCGCCGTCGAGACGAGCAGCTCCGCGATGTCGATGTCGCGTGCGGATTTCGGGGCGCTGAGCGTCGCGGCCGAGAAGTCGGTGAGCAGCGGTGCGCCGTCGACGAGGATCACGTTCCCCGCGTGCAGGCGTCCGTGGGCGACGCCCGCGCCGTGGAGCCGGGCGACGCCGGCCCAGACCGCGCGAAGCGTGCCGTCGTCGACCCGCTCGGCCGGGAGGTCCTCCACGGGGTCTGCTGCGGGCTGGCGGGCGACGAGCACCGCGTCGCCGTCCGCGCCCAGGGCGGCCGTGACGACCTCGGGGACGCCGACCCCCACCTGCCGCGCCAGGAGGGTCGCGAGGGCCTCGTGCTCGACCTGCTCGAGCCGCCCCACCGCCCCCTTCCGGGGCGGGTCCCGGCAGGCGAGCGCGCGCCACCGCTGGGCGAGGCGTTGCGTGTCCTGCGCGTCGCGACCGAGCACCCGGATCCTGAGGGGCCCGCCCTCCGCGTCGTGCCCGGTGTAGTCGGCGACGCCGATCCGCTGCCGCGGCGCCGGTGCGATTCCCTGGACGTCGAGCCCGAGGCCGCGCAGCGCGTCGCTCACCACCGCCGCCGGCGGCACCCCCGCCGCGGAGCCGAACGCGAGGCGCACCAAGGCGGCCGCCCCGAGGCCCACGGCGAGGGCCCCGAGGACGTCCGACGGCAGCGCCGCCCCGAGCGCGACCAGGCCGACGCAGCCCGCCGCGATGAGCGCCGCCATGAGCATCCGCACCGGGCGGATCACCTCGGGGGCGGCGACCGAGACGACTGCCGTGACCCCCGCGATCCGCAGGTCGGGGAACCCCCAGTCCCCCCCGAAGAGGTCCGACCCGACCACGAGCCAGTGGGACTCGACGGCCCGGCCGAGGAGGAAGGCGACGCCCGCCACGAGCGCGGCGGCGACGACCATGTCCCGCAGCAGGGCCCAGCGGCGGTGCAAGAGCGCCTCGGCGGCGATGAGCGCGGCGAGGGCGAGCGTCGCAACCAGCACGGCCCGCCATCCGGTCGTCGTCCAGCCCAGGATGGTCCCGATGGCGTCCGCCAGGTCCTGCTCGGCCTGGAGGTCGGCGGCCGCCACGACGGCCAGCCATGCCGTCGTGAAGGCGGCCGCGGCGAGCGCGAAGACGTCGAACGTCCGCCGGTTGCGTCGTCCCGGCTCCGCAGGGACGAGGACGAGGCCGCGGCGGGGCGCCTCCCCATCGCCGGCGGTGTCCACCCCGGCCCGCTCAGGACCGGCCGGCCGAGAGCGCTCCACGAGAGACCAGAGGTGGGCGGGGCGACGGCTCGGGACCGATCGAACCGATGTCGCGCCACGCGAGCCGGGTGGGCCCCTGCCAGGCGTGCTGCAGTTCCTTGCGCGACTTGACGCCGAGCTTCATGAACACCTTGCGGAGGTGCCACTCGACCGTTCGGACGCTGAGGAAGAGCTCAGCGCCGATCTCCGCATTGGTCCGGCCCGTGCGCGCGAGGCCGGCGATCTGGTCCTCCTGCGGCGTCAGATCCGTACCGGTGTCCCGGCTCCGGCTGCGCGGAGCGCGCTTCTCGCCGTTGGCCAGCAGTTCCCTGCGCGCGCGTTCCGCGAAGCCCTCCGCCCGGATCTCGATGAGCATCTCGTGCGCGCGGGTCAGCTGTTCTCGGGCGTCGGTCCGCCGTCCCTCGCGGCGGAGCCACTCCCCGTGGAGCAGGTGGGCGCGCGCGACCTCGGTTCGAAACGGTGTGCGCTCGAGGCGCGCGACCGCCTCGACGTACCAGCGCTCCGCTTCGTGATCCTCCGCCACGAGGGCCCGAGAGCGTGCCTCGATGCCGCTCGCCCAATCGCCGTCGATGGTGTTCTCCGAGAGCCGCGCCATCGCCTCGCGGGCGATCGCCGGCTGGCGGGTTCTGACGGCGGCCTCGATCAGTTCGGGCAGGGCCCAGCCCGTGATGAGCGTGGGGACCTCCATGGCGTCGGCTGCGTGCTGTGCGGCGTCCAAGGCTTCGGCGTAGCGACCGAGCCCGTTGCAGAGGATCGCCCTCGTCCAGCTGACGTACGCCGCGCCCCCCGTCGACGTCAGCGCCATCGCCTCCGGCCGACCTTGGAAGGCGGCCTGGAGCAGGGCACACGGTGTGCGAGACCAGATCCCCGTCGCCTCGATGACCGCGTCGCACTCCGCGCCAAGCGATGCACCGGCCCCGAAGTCGCCGCACCAGTTGACGAAGACGCCGCGTCCGTTCAGGGCCGTTGACAGCGGGGTCAGCGCGCCCGAGGTCCGTGCGCATTCGACGTGCCTGGCACTCAGGACGTCCCAGGCCCGCCAGTCCCACATGACGCAGGCGGCGTGCGTGGCGAGGTGACCCCACTGCACGACGTCGCCATCCGGGACCTCGTCCGCGAGGAAGGCGTCGAGCGCGCTCCGCAGACTCGGTGCGCCGGCACGGCGCCCGTCGGTGACGGCGCTCGCGAGGCCGTCAAGGAACAGGTCGCACGGTGTCACCGGATCCGGCGCCGACGGCGCCGCCCGCGCCGCCCGCGACACCTCCGGGAGGAGCCCCCCGTCGCGGGCGAACGGACCGGCGGCGCACGAGGCGATCCATGCGTCCAGGTACGCCTCCCGCGCCAAGTGGACATCGAGGGGTTCGAGTGTTCGCGCCGCCTTCAGCAGGAGGGCCGGCGCCTCCGGGCCACGATCGAACGCGTACTTCACCTGCCCCCTGAGCCGTTCCATCCGGCCGCGTTGCACGTCATCGACGGCGACGGCCCGTGCCTCCGCAAGCAGGCCGAGCGCCGCCTCGAACGCGCCGGCGTGCAGGTGCGCCTGGGCTGCGGCAAGGGCGCGGTCGGCGCGCCGCCTGGGATCGGCGGTCAGGTGGAGCGAACGCTCGAGGAAGGCGGCCGACGCCGCCAGCCCGCCGCGCGCGCGGGCGGCGACCGCCGTGCGCTCGAGCTCGGCGGCGACATCCTCGTCCGGACCGGTCGCGGCGGCCGCCCGGTGCCAGACGCGTCGCTCTGGGTCGACCTCGGGATCCGTCGCCTCGGCGAGCGCCAGGTGCGCGGCGCGCCGGTCGACCGCCCCTCCGGACGTGTACGCGGCGGACCGCACCAGGGGGTGCCGGAAACGGACTCGCGAGCCGATCTCGAGGAGCTGCTCGGATTCGCCCGCCGCGGCCGCGTCCCGCGCGACGCCGAGCGCGTCTGCAGCACGCCAGAGCAGGGTCGCATCTCCGGTCGGGTCGGCGGCCGCGAGCAGCAGCAGACGCCGCGTCGGCTCCGGGAGCGCCCTTATGCGACGTGCGTAGTGCCCCTCGAGATGACCGGACGCCACCGTGGCGGGAGGCATCGCGAAACCGCCGGCCAGCTCGGCGGCGCTCACCGCTCGCGTGAGCTCCAGGATTCCGAGGGGGTTCCCCCGGGTCTCGGCCACGATCCGTTCGCAGATCTGATCGTCGAGGTGACCGGGAACCGCCGCGGTGAGCAGTGCGCTGGCGTCGTCGTCGGCAAGGCCGTCGAGCGACAGCGTCGGGACGCCCGGGAACAGCCGCGCGTCGCCCGTCTCCTCGACCGCGAAGAGGAGGAGGACCCCGCCTTGGAGCCGTCGGGCCACGAACCCCAGGACCTGGCGCGTCGGCTCGTCGAGCCATTGCGCGTCGTCGATGAGGCACACGAGCGGGCCGTCCCCCGCGACCTCGGCCAGCAGGCCGAGCACGGCGAGTCCCAGCACGAACCGGTCCGGAGCGTCGCCCGCCGCCAGGCCGAACGCGACCCGCAACGCCCGCTGCTGCGGTTCGGGCAGCGCACCAAGGGCGCCCAGCATCGACCCGCAGAGCTGATGCAGCACGGCGAAGGGCATCTCGAGCTCGGATTCGACACCCCAGATCTGCGCGATGCGACATCCGGCCGACCGGCGCGCGCATTCGTGGATGAGCGCGGTCTTGCCGATACCCGCCTCGCCCCTCAGGACCAGAACGGCCGGCTCCCCGATACGGACGCTGTGCAGCAGCTGGTCGAGAACCGCGCGCTCTCCCGCCCGTCCGACGAATGCGGGTCCGCGGCTCGCGACGACCCCGCGGGCGAGGCCCAGCTCGGCGGAGTCGCAGGCGGCCGCCCTGCTGCTCTGGCCCGGTCGCGCCCCGATCCCGTCCCGTGTCCAGCCACTGTCGATCATGGCCAGCTCCTCGCCCGTAGCGATCGACACGACGAGCATCCAGTGGGCCTGGGCCGCGGACCAGCGCGCCACCGCGAATCTCGTCTGGGGGACGGCACGAGATCGCGTCTACGCGCTACCGCCCATGTCGCAGGGCCGTCCTGATGCGACGCTGACGAGGTGACGCTGCGATGCATCATCGTCGATGACAGCGCGCGATTCCTCGAGGCCGCGACATCGCGGCTCGGCCGGGCGGGGATGGACGTCGTCGGGACGGCGTCGACATCCGAGGAGGCCCGCGAGAAGGTCGGGCGCCTCCATCCTGATGTCGTGTTGGTCGACATCAGCCTCGGCACGGAGAGCGGCTTCCCGCTGGCGGCGACGCTCGCCGCGGGTCCCGACCCACCGGTGGTCGTGCTGATCTCGACGCGCGCGGAGGAGGACTACGCCGCCCTCATCGCCGCGAGTCCCGCGGCCGGATTCATCGCGAAGTCCCGCCTGTCGGTCGAGGCGGTCCGGGCCCTCGTCGTGCGCTAACGGGTCTTCAGGAATGCCACGACCGCGAGAACCCGCCGGTGGTCGTCCGTCGTGCCGGGCAGGCCGAGCTTGGCCAGGATGGCCTGGACGTGCTTCTCGACGGTGCGCTCGCTCACCTGCAGCCGGCGGCCGATGCCCGAATTCGACCGCCCCTCCGCCATCAGCTCGAGGACCTCGCGTTCGCGTTGCGTGAGCTCCTCGAGCGGATCGTCGGCCCGGCGCGCCCCGACGAGCTCGCTGATCAGCGCGGGATCGACGACGGAACCGCCGTTCACGATGCGCCGGAGCGTGTCGATGAAGTCGTCCATCGCGGTGACGCGGCGCTTCAGCAGATAGCCGCTCCGTTCGCCGCTCCCCAGCAGATCCATGGCGTGGTTGATGTCGATGTACGCCGAGAGGACGAGGATCGCGACGTCAGGGAGCTCCGCGCGGATGGTGCGTGCCGCGTCCAGGCCCTCCGTCGAGTGCGTCGGGGGCATGCGGATGTCGACGATCGCAAGATCCGGCCGGTGCCCACGGACCAGGGTCAGGAGATGGTCGCCGTCGCCGGCTTCGCCGACGACGTCGAAGCCATTCCGCTGCAGCAGGCTCACCACGCCCTCGCGCACCAGGAAATCATCGTCCGCCACGACGACGCGGACGGCGTCAGGCCTCTCGATCACGCCACGCTGAGGTTCCACCCCGGCCTCCCGTCCGTGAACTATCCCTCACAACCCCCTCGGCCCGACAGCGCGGGGCGGGTCGTGACGGGGCACACGGAACATGCGATCGTCGTCTGCACCTGTCTCTTATACACATCTAGATGTGTATAAGAGACAGGCGTCAGGCCTCTCGATCACGCCACGCTGAGGTTCCACCCCGGCCTCCCGTCCGTGAACTATCCCTCACAACCCCCTCGGCCCGACAGCGCGGGGCGGGTCGTGACGGGGCACACGGAACATGCGATCGTCGTCTGCACGGCTGGCGGATGTCCCACGAACCCGGGGCCGCGGTGACGGGCGGAGGAGTGAAGGCGCGCATCGAGCGCCTGACGCGCGAGCAGGCGGCGCTGCGGCGTGTTGCGGGGCTGATGGCGCGCGGGTCGTCGCCGGAGGAGGTGTTCGAAGCCGTGACCGCCGAGGCGGCCCGGGTCCTCGGCACCGAGGCCGCCGGCCTGCTCCGCTTCGACGACGACGCGACGGCGACCCTCGTCGCGCAGTCGGACACGCCTTGGGACCCGCCGGCGCTGGGGACCCACTTCGGGCTGGACGGCGACAACGTCGTCAGTCAGGTGTTCCGGACGGGGGAGGCCGCCCGTGTCGACTCCTGGGAGGACGCCACCGGCCCGGTCGCCGCGATGGCGGATGTCCTCGGCGTCGCGTCGTGCGTGGCCACGCCCATCACCGTCGAGGGCGGAACCTGGGGGGTGTTGATCGCCGCGACGAACACGAGCGATCCACTCCCCGCGGACGCGCAGTCGCGGGTTCGGGGGTTCGCCGAGCTCGTCGCGACGGCGATCGCGAACGCCGAGGCACGCGCACAGCTGTCGCGTCTCGCCGACGAGCAGGCGGTGCTCGCCGACGAGCAGTCGGCCCTCCGGCGGGTCGCGACGCTCGTCGCAGAGCGTCCCGAGTCGGAGGATCTGTTCTCCGCGGTCGCCCACGAGGTGGCCGGGGTGCTCCACGTCCACGGCGTGATCGTGGACCGCTTCGAGCCTGATGGCGCGCAGGTGACGCTCGGCAGCGCCTACACACAAGAGCTCGCGGGTGCCGCTGCGTTCATCGGCGTCGGCGCGCGGCTCCCCCTGCAGCCTGGGACGCTCGCGGCGGCCGTGTTCGAGACTCACCGGGCGGCGCGCATCGAGGACTACGGACGGGTCGAGGGGGCGATCGGGGAGGCCGTGCGGTCCGCCGGCGTCGGCTCCGGCTGCGCGGCGCCGATCATGGTGGACGGCCGGCTGTGGGGCCAGATGTGCGTCCTCGCCGCGCGGGGGACGGTGCTCCCGCCTGGGACGGAGGACCGGCTCGACGACTTCGTCACGCTCGTCGCCACGGCGATCTCGAACTACGTCGCGCGCGCCAGCCTGCGGACGGTCGCCGAGGAGCAGGCGGCGCTCCGCCGCGTGGCGACGCTCGTGGCGCGCGGGGCCACGCCGGAGGGCGTGTTCCGCGCCGTGGCGGCGGTGGTCGCCGCGCTCTTCGGAGGCGACGTCTCCGCCATCGTCAGGTTCGAGGCGGACGGCACGGCGACCGTTCTGGGCGACGTCGGGGGGCCGCACGCCCCGGGCACGCGCGTCACCCCCGACCCGGGATACGTGGTCGATCGGGTCCGCGAGACGAGTCGCTCCGCCCGGTTCGACACGGATGACCCATCGTCGGCGGACCGGTCCTCGCTCGTGCGGACGTTCGGCGTCCGGTCCGCGGTGGCGAGTCCCATCGTCGTCGAGGGCGAACTGTGGGGGGCGATCACGGCCGCATCCCAGACCGGTCCGCTGGCGCCCGCCGCCGAGCAGCGCCTCACAGAGTTCACCGAGCTGGTGGCGACGGCGATCGCGAACACGCAGGCCCGTGACGAGGTGACGACGCTCGCCCAGGAGCAGGCGGCGCTCCGGCGGGTGGCGACCCTGGTGGCCCAGGGCATGCCCGCCCCCGACATCTTCACGGCCGTGAGCGAGGAGGTCGCACACCTCTTCGGCACGACGATGGCCGCCGTCGGGCGGTTCGACGGCGAGCAACCGACGCTCGTCGTCGTGGGCGCGGCGGAGGGGACGAGGGCCCGCCTCGCGATCGGCACGTGCCTGACGCTCGACGAGGCGATGGTCGCGACCCGCGTCCACCGCACCGGACGGTCTGCGCGCGTCGGCCCGCGGAGCGCTGCGTCGGCGACGACGCTGCCGCCCGACTTCCGCGGGCTCATCGAGCGCGTGTCCGCGGTCGCGAGCCCGATCGTCGTCGACGGCCGCCTGTGGGGGGTGATGGCCATCAACTCCGAGCGGGAGCTGCCCCCGGACACCCAGCGACGACTGGAGGACTTCACAGAGCTGGTCGCGATCGCGATCGCCAACGCCGACACGCGTGCCGAGCTCACGGCGTCGCGGGCGCGGATCGTCGCCGCGTCGGACGAGGCGAGGCGGCGCATCGAGCGCGACCTGCACGACGGGGCGCAGCAGCGGCTGGTGTCGCTGGGTCTCGAGCTGCGCATGGTCGCGGAGAGCGTCCCGGCCGGGCTGCCGGAGCTCGGGGGGCGGCTCGACCACGTCGCTGACGAGATCGACCAGGTGCTCGACGACCTCCGGGAGATGTCCCGCGGCATCCACCCCGCCGTCCTGTCCGACGGTGGGCTCGTCCCGGCGATCGAGACGCTCGCCCTGCGCGCGACTGTGCCCGTCAAGGTCGTGCTGGGTCCGCCGAGACGCTTCGCGCCCGAGGTCGAGGTGGCCGCCTACTACGTCGTCTCGGAGGCGTTGGCGAACACGGCGAAACACGCGAACGCGTCGCGCGCCCGGGTGCTGATTTCCGAGCGGACCGGCCGCGTCCGGGTCTCGATCGACGACGACGGCGACGGCGGCGCCCGGATGGAGGCCGGCTCGGGCCTCGCGGGCCTGCGGGACCGCGTCGAGGCCCTCGGTGGCTCGTTCAGGCTCAGCAGCTCGCCCGGCCGGGGCACCGCCGTGACCGTGGAGCTGCCCGTGGACGGCCCCGACGGACCGTCCACGACGTAGCTCCCGAGGGCCAGGCACGCGGCGGGCTCATTGGGCGAAGGGTCGTGCCTGCGGCCCCACGGCTCCGGCGGCTCCTGCGACGGCCGCGCCCTCGCGGCGGCGCTCCAGCGTGCGGGCCACCGGAAGGAGGAGCAGGACGAGGACGACGGCCAGCCAGGCGAGCATCCCGAGGACGTGGCTCCAGACGTCCAGGCCGCCGAAGTAGAGGATGCTGCGCTCGGCGTCGACCGTCAGCGCCCCGATCCAGAACTGGTTGAGAACGCGCCAGAAGCCCGGGAGCACGCTGTCCGTGTAGGTGGCGCCCAAGCTCGGGATGTTGAGGAAGATGAAGATCACCAGCGCCGCGAAGAGCGCGGGCGGGCCGAGCAGCACCTGCAGCAGGCGGGTGCCCAGGCCGACGATCAGCGTGTAGAGGGCGCCCACGCCGATGAAGGCCGCGATCGTCCCGGCCGAGCCCTCGTACACCCCGAAGCCGAGGCCGGCGACAAGGTAGGCGAGCGTCGGGACCAGGACCGCGACCCCCGCGATGATCGGGTAGCGGCGGCTCGGCGGCAGCGCCGGAGTGACCGTCTCGAGGATGGTCGGCGCGAGATAACCGCAGATCGTGCAGACGATCATGAACATGAAGACGCCCAGCCCGATCTCGTCGCCGGGCGCCAGGGGCCGCACCTCGCGGACCACGAGCTGCGCGCCCTGCTGCGCCGTGACCGCGCGCGCCAGCGTCTCCGCCGCTGTCGCGACGATGCGTCCGCCGGCGCTGGCGACGATCACGGTCGCCGGGCGGCTCGGGTCCGCCGTCGGCACGAAGGCCGCGTCGAGGTCGCCCTGGCGGACGTCGTGCGCCGCCTCGGCGACCGTCGTCACCTGCCGGATGTCGAAGGCCTCGCCGGCCTGCTTCTCGAGGCCCGAGCGCAGCGGCGCCGTCGCCGCGGGCGGCCCGACGACGCCGACGGCGATGTCGTTCGGATGCGGCTTGTGGTACGTGCCGATGATGCAGGCCGCGAACAGGAGCACGAAGAAGATGGGGACGAGCATCGCCCCGACCGCGAGCCGCGTCTGCGCGCGCAGGTCCTCCTCAGCGGCGGCCCCGCCTCGGCGTGTGACGTGCTGCGTCATGCCCGGATCTCGATGTGCCCGTCGACGTCGCGGACCTCGTAGACGCGCAGGGGCTGCGTCGCGGGCCCCTCGACGACCGCTCCGGTGGTGACGTCGAAACGGGAGCCGTGGCACTGGCACATGAGCGTCGTCCCGTCGAGCAGGCCGCCGGAGAGCGGGCATGACGCGCCGCCACAGGTGCACAGGTCGCCGACGGCGTGGAGCCCGCGGTCCACACGCACGACCGAGATCCGGAGCTTGCGGTCGGCGAGATAGAAGGGGACGACCTCGTCGTCGCCTATCGCGTCGCTCGGTCCGACCGCGTGGAACACCTCGGTAGCGAGCTCGGCCATCTCTTCTCCTTCCGCGAGGCGGGGTTCAGTAGGGGTAGGCGGGGATGACGTCCGACTTCGAGGCGTCGAGTCGCAGCTCAGCGGGGGCGCCCGCGGGGACGGCCGGACGGTGCGGCATCACGGGGTCGACCCGCTCGTACCCGGCCCCCAGCGGGGGTCGCGGGTCCCAGTCTGTCTCTTATACACATCTAGATGTGTATAAGAGACAGGGGGGATGACGTCCGACTTCGAGGCGTCGAGTCGCAGCTCAGCGGGGGCGCCCGCGGGGACGGCCGGACGGTGCGGCATCACGGGGTCGACCCGCTCGTACCCGGCCCCCAGCGGGGGTCGCGGGTCCCAGTCGCCCTTGTTCGGCCAGAGCGACATCGCGCGCTCGGCCAGGGCGGTGATCGTCAGCGACGGGTTCACGCCGGTGTTCGCCGGCATCACGCTCCCGTCGATGACGTGGAGGCCCGGCTGACCGAACACGCGCTGGTAGGGGTCGACGGCGCCGGTGTCGCTGCTGTCGCCGATCGGGATCCCACCGGTGAAGTGGGCCGATGCGGTGCGATTCACGACCTCGAACGGCAGCGCGCCCTCGCGGCTGCCCATCTTGGCCGCCATGCGGTCCACGAAGTCCTCGACGACGGGGATGTGCACGGCGGGAGGCGTGCCCGAGTGCCGGCTGCGGAGCAGGCCGTCGTGCCAGTAGAGCTCGATCGAGGTGTCGGTCGTCTGGGAGCACAGCATGATGACCGTGCGCTCGGCCCAGTCGCGCGCGTCGTCGAAGCCGAGGACCTCGGCCGGGTGGCTCACGAGGCGCTTGAGCCAGGCGGCCGTCGGGTGCTCCTGTCCGCCGTGCTGGTGGTAGGTCACCAGGAAGGCGAACAGGTCGTTGCCAACGCCCCAGTAGACGGGCTCGATGCTCGTCTGGGGGTCCGGCCACACGCCGGAGGTGATGGAGACCGAGCCCGGCGTGAGGCGGATCAGGTCCGGATCGTTCTTCCACTCCCCGTGCGACCGGGTGAGCGCGAGCAGCTGCTCCGAGTTGGTCCGCGCTCGCTGTCCGAGCTCGCTCGAGAGGCCGGTGAGGCGGCCCTTGTGCTGCATGTGGAGCAGGAGCTTCGCCGAGCCGTATGCGTGGGCGGCGACGATCACCTGCTCGGCCGTGTACCTGTGATGGTCGAGGTGCCCAGCTCGCTGCGCCCAGCCCGGATGGCGGGCGTGCACCTCGAACCCGCCGCCGTCGAGCGGGGCGAGGTCGTACACCTCGTGCAACGCATGGACCTCGACGCCGAGCTTCTCCGCGAGATAGAGGTAGTTCGTCGTCAGCTTGTTCTTGGCGTTGTGGCCGCAGCCGATGTTGCACCTGCCGCACGAGATGCAGCCGGTGCGCCGCGGGCCAGCCCCGCCGAAGTACGGGTCGTCGGCCTCGACGCCGGGACTGCCGAAGTAGACGCCGACCGGGGCGTTGTTGAAGGTCTCCTCCCGGCCGATGTCCATTGCGACCTGCCGCATGACCCGGTCGACGTCGGTCGGCATGTAGGGGTAGCGGACGACGCCGAGCATCCTGGTCGCCTGGTCGAGGTGCGGCGCCAGCTCGTCGGCCCAGTCGGTGATGCTCGCCCACTCCCGGGCATCGAAGAACTGCTTCGGCGGGACGTACAGCGTGTTGGCATAGACGTGCGACCCGCCGCCGACGCCCGCGCCAGACAGGACCAGCACGTCGTCGAGGTACTCGACCCTCTGGATTCCGTAGAGCTCAGCCGCGGGGAACCAGAGGAACTCGGGCAGGTGCCACTGGCTCTTCGGGAGATCCTCGTCCCTCCACCGCCTGCCGGCCTCCATGACGCCGACCCGGTAGCCCTTCTCCGCGGCCCGGAGGGCCGCGACGCTGCCGCCGAAACCCGATCCGATGATCACCACGTCGTAGTCGAAGCCCGCCATCCGGTGTCTCCTTCCTGGTGCGCTCGAGGGGCAGCGTCGCCGCTCGCCCTCGCGGTGGCGCCAGTGGACGACACGGGCGCGCATACGGGCCTGCGGCCCGAACGCTGGTCGGCGCCCGAGGTCCATCTCGTCGCGCTCCGCGGGCCGGGGGCGACCCGCGTCCTCCCGTACGGCCCGTGGCAGGCCCAGGGCTCGCCACGGGCGCGACAGGGGGGTGGGTGCGTGAGCGTGGCGCCTGCGGACTCCCACCCCAGGCCGAGGAGGAGACATGAGCACCATCCACTTCACCCAGACCACGACGCTCTCACCCGAGCAGTTCGTGGCGGGGCTCACCGACTCCGGGCCCGGTCGCGAGAAGGTCTTCACCAAGAGCGCCGATGACTACCTCAAGGTCCACGACCTGGGCGTCGCCCAGGCCGACGTGACCGAGGGCCCGGGCGGGGTCTGGGAGCGGCTGCTCTACGACTGGTCCGACCCCGACCGCGTCATCCTCACCACGACGGATTCGAACGTCTGGGGCGGCGCCTCGGGCTACACCTACACCCTCACCCCGGGGGCCGGCGGTGGCTCCACGGTGGACGCCGTCATCGTCCGACAGGGGAAGAACGCGAAGGGGCGGTTCCTGGCGCTCGTCCTCGGAACCGTGGGCAAGGGCGTGCTGCGCAAGGCGTTCCACGGCAGCATCTCGGCGCTCGAGGCCCGGGATGCCGGAGTGCCCGTCCGATGACCGGGGTCGTCCCGGGCGCGCTCAGATCCACCATCCGGGGGGCGGGCGCGAGCGCGTTCGGGACACTCGCGATGGACGTCGTCCTCTACCGGCGCTACCGCCGGGACGGCGGCGACGTCGCCTTCGCCGGATGGGAGACCTCCGACGGGCTCACGAGCTGGGAGGCCGCGCCCGCCCCGGCCCTGGTCGCCCGGAAGCTGCTCGAAGGCGGGCTCCGGCGCGAGGTCCCGACGCGGTTCGCACGCGTCCTCAACAACGCCACGCACTGGGCCTTCGGGATGGCCGCGGGCGCCGGATACGGTCTCCTGGCGGGCTCGGGACGGCCCCCGAAGGTGTGGCTCGGCGTCCCGTTCGGCGCCGCCGTCTGGGCCGAGGGATACATCGTCCTGCCACTGCTCGGCGTGTACGAGCCCATCTGGCGCTACGACCTCAGGACACTCGCCAAGGACCTGAGCGCGCACATCGTGTTCGGAACGGCCACCGCCGCGGCGTTCCATGTGCTGTCCCGGGCACCGGAAAGGCGGTGACGTGATGGGTGGATCCCCGATCCCCGATCCCTGGTCGCTGGAGACGATCCACGGTCGCGGGCAGGGCGGGGTCCTGCTCGCGGAGATCGACGCGCCGCCCATGAACCTCCTCGGCCCGGAGCTCGTGCGCGACCTGGTGTCCCTCATCCAGCGAGCCGAGGCCGACCCGGGGTACCGGGTGCTCGTCTTCTCGAGCGCCGACCCCGACTACTTCATCTCACACGTCGATCTCACGCGTGTGGCGCAATACCGCCAGGAGGCCGCCAGGCTCACTGGCGAGGCCTCGATCGCCCTCCTGTTCCGTCATCTGAGTGCGAGCCGCCTCGTCACGATCGCGCAGATCGAGGGCCGGGTCCGGTCTGCGGGAAGCGAGTTCGTGCTCGCCTGCGACATGCGGTTCGCCGCGCGCGAGTCCGCCGTCTTCGCCCAGTTCGAGTCCGCATTCGGCCTGATCCCCGGCGGAGGCGCGACCCAGCACCTGGTGCGCCTGATGGGCCGCGCCCGGGCGTTTGAGGTGCTGCTCGGCGCCGGCGACTATGACGCGGACCTGGCCGAGCGCTACGGATGGGTCAACCGCGCCCTGCCCGCGGCCGAGCTCGCCGACTTCGTCGCGGCGCTCGCCCGGCGCATCGCACGGGCCCCGGCCGTCGGCCTGCGAGCCATCAAGGACCGCGCCGATGCCATCTCGCTCGCGCCGGTGGGCGACTTCCGGCGCGATTCGGACCTGTTCGGTGAGGGGGTCCGGACCGAGGAGGCGAAGGGCCTCATCACACGGGCGATCGGGCTCGGGCTGCAGACCCGCGATGGCGAGCTCGACCTCTCGGCGATCCTCGCCGGCATGGTGGACGGCGGCCGCGACCCGGCCGATGGCGGTCAGGCCGTCACGCCCAGGCGCTGAGGAGATGGGCGCTCGAGTCCGGTCAGATCCGCGAACAGATCCGCCGACGATCGCTCCGACCGCCGCCCCGCCCCCGAGCCGTTCTCCCCGCGGAGGTCGTGCTGATCCTTGCCGCCCGTCCATCGCCGCGGGCCCTCGACACGTATGCCCCGACGTCCTCACCAGGGTCGCCCACGGGCGCGAGGCGAGCCGCTGCCGGGAGAGCCTGGGACCGTCCTTCACCCCGAGGGAGACGATCATGGGCATTGGGACGAGCGACATGCGGCGGACGGGCCTCCCTCCGCCGCAGTTCCGCAGCATCGACGGAGTCCGGATCCGATACGCCGAGAGCGGTGGGAGCCAGGACGTCGTCCTGCTCCTCACGAGCCCCTGGCCCGAGAGCGTGTACGCGTTCGCCCCGATGTGGGAGACCCTCGCCGGTAACGCCCGGCTTGTCGCCATCGATCTCCCGGGCTTCGGTGCATCAGAGCGGCGGGCCGAACTGCTCTCGCCGCGGGCGATGGGCAGCTTCCTGACGCGGGTGGTCGACGAGATGGGGCTCGGGACGCCCTACATCGTCGCCCCCGACGTCGGGACCTCGGCCGCCCTGTTCGCAGCCGCCGAGGTGCCGGGGTGCTTCGCCGGCGTCGTCGTCGGGACCGGCGGCGCCGCGATCCCGCTGCAGCTGGGCGAGCCGCTTTCGTCGTGGGTGCTCGATCCCGACCTGGACACGTATCGCCGCATGGACCCGCGCGCCATCGTCGGAGCCGCGGTCGACACCATCCAGGGCGGCGTCCGCGCGGAGGTCCGCGCCGACTATCTCGACTGCTACGACGGCGACCGTTTCGTCGAGTCGATGAGGTACGTGCGCCGGTATCCCGAGGAGCTGCCGCAGCTCGCCGCAATCCTGCCGCTGATCGACACGTCGGTGACGATCATCAACGGACGCGACGACCCGGTGGTCCCGCTGGCGAACGCCGAGTTCCTCCACGATCGGTTGCTCGAGAGCCGGCTCGTGATCATCGACGGCGGTCACTTCATCTGGGAAGAGGCCCCGGACCAGTACGCCGAGGCGGTCCTCGAAACCATCGCACGGACCCGCCGCTAGTCGCCCAGTGCCGCCAAGGGGGCGCGGTCACGCGCCGCGCGGGCGTCAGCGAAGAAGTGCGCGCTGTCCAGAGAGGGGTTGTCGCTGCAAATAGCGACGTTTATGGTCTCGCCAGTGCCGAAGGACCGGACAGCTGAGCTCCGGCTTCGTGTGGCGCGCGCCGCGGGCGTCTTCGCCGTCACGAGGACCCATTTCTACCGCGAGAATCTCGCCCGCACGATGCGCCGAGCCCTCTCAGCGGGGATCTCGGCCGACGAGGTAGTCGCGTTGACGGCGCTTCCCCGCGCCGAGGCCGAAGAGCTGCTCCCAGCCACTGACCGACTGCGGCTCACAGCCCTCTCCTAGCCGTCGGGCATCGACGGGGCGCCTTAACCGCCTTGCGTCGAGGCGTCGCCGCTCAGGCGGCCTGCGGGGAGGCGATACACAGCGTGAAGATCTCCCCGGGGCCGCATTCGGGCGTCGCGGTCGGCCCGCTGTCGCGGACGACACCGTCGCCGTCGACGACGACGAAGCGCCGCGGCCGGCACCTCGCCCGGGCGCGCAGGTCGTGGGGCTCATCCCACCCGCGGAACGGCACCCGCCACAGCTCGAAGCCAGGCTCGAGCCGCAGGGGACTGTGCAGGTCGCCGATGATGATCAGCAGCGGGTCCTGCAAGGCTCGCGTCAGGTGGCTGACCATGGGCGCGGCATCGTAGCCCGCACCCCAGACGCCCCCGCCGGGCTCTCTATCGCCGGGGCCGTGCGTGGGCGGCGGAGGCGAAGCACTCTCGGTCGGGCGGTCCGCAGCGTGAGGTCGTCTGGGGCTCTCGGCGCGACCCGCGCGTCGGCTCGCGCCACGAGCCCTCGAGGCGGATGACCGCTCGGCGGAGAGCCGACACAGACATCACCGGGGCACCACGGCGACACCCCTCTGCGCCCTTCAGCGGGCTGGACACCTGCCCGGAATCCCGCTTATCCTCGGGATTCTCCTCCTGTTACTCCTCGGGCAGGACTCGAACCTGCAACCCTCCGGTTAACAGCCGGATGCTCTACCATTGAGCTACCGAGGATCGCTCGCGGCCAGTGTATCGGACGTCCGCTGAAGCGACCTAAGGGTTGTGCCCAGGTGGGCGCAGGCGGTGGAGGCGGACGACCGGTCCGCTCTCGTCCTGCCGGGCGGTGTGGTGGACCTCCTCGGTGTCCAGCGACCAGCCGCCGGCGACGAGCGCGTCGAGCAGCAGGTCGGCGTGGGGGCGGCGGGGGTCGGCGACCACGAGCTCGCCGCCCGGCGCCAGGAGCCGGGGGACGAGCGCCGCCAGGACGGGGCCGTTGCGCTCCTCGTAGAGCACGTCGGCGCCCACGACCAGGTCCGCCGGCGGGCGCGCGAGGAGCGCCGGGGGCGGCGCGGCCCAGTCCACCAGCAGCGTCGCCACCCGCGCGCCGGCGGCGGCGGCGTTCCACGCCACGAACCGGAGGGCCTCGTCGTACCAGTCCGTCGCCAGCGTGTCGGCGCCGCCGAGGGCCGCGACCACGCTCGGCAGGCCCACGCCGCAGCCCAGCTCCACGACCCGCCGCCCGCGCAGGTCCCGGGCCGCGAGGTCGGCGGCCAGCACGTGGGCGCTCGGCCACAGCTCCGCCCAGTAGGGCAGCCGCTCGTCGACCGCGTAGGCCTCCTCGTCGATGAGGTCCTCCGCCGAGCGCGGGCGCGCCACCGTCAGGCGGAGCCCTCCCACGGTCACGTCGTCGCGGACCACGTCGAATCCGGCGGGGGTCTCCACGGACCCGGAACCTACCCCGTGCGGGGGATTTCCCGCATCTGACCCTTCCAATCGGGAGGGTCCGGGGCGTAGTGTCGCCCCCCATGGCCCTGTCGCCCGTGCCCGAGCCGCGGCCGCCGCTTCCGGCTGCCAGCGAGGAACCACTCCACCTCTCGCTCGCCGCCGCGATGGAGCGGCGCAGCCTCTCCGTCTCCGCCGTCGGCAGCCTCCTCCGCGCCGAGGGCATCGCGATCAGCCGCACCCGGCTGCACCAGCTCTCGTCGGGGACGGGGGCACCGCCCACCGCGGAGCAGCTCGAGCGGCTCGCGAGCGTCCTGGGCGTGAACCCCGGCTACTTCGCCGAGTACCGCCTGTGGCGGGCCCGCGCGCTGCTCGACCCCGGCACCGTCGGCTTCGATCGCGCGATGGCGAACTTCGACCGCCTGCGCGGCCGGCGGAGCATCCCGTTCGAGCGCGACCCCGACGGGGACGAGGGCCCGCGCTATCCTGGACGGGTCAGCAGTCGGTGAAGGAGCACGCATGAGCGAGTCCGAGGCCACGACCGCCGAGGCGGTCGAGGAGCAGGCCGCCGAGGAGACCCCTGCGGCTGAGGCCGAGGTCTCCGAGGAGGCCGCCAAGATCGAGGCGCCCGCGGACGAGCGGCCGCCCGACCCCGCGGCCGATGTCGACGTCGATGACGACCCCGACATCCAGGCCGCCGAGGAGGAGCTCCTCGAGGAGGCCATCCCCGTCCCCCTGGGTCCCGTCGCGGGCCGCCAGGCGAAGGTGTACCTCTGCGAGCGCGGCCATCGCACGGTCGCGATCTGGAGCGAGCCGACCACCTGCAAGAACCGCCCCACCCGCAACTCGGAGTGCGGCCGCCCGCTCTACCCGATCGGCGAGCTGCCCGAGCAGGTGCAGAAGGCGCTGAACCCGCTCAAGGCCTCCAAGAAGGCCTCGAAGAAGGGCTAGCGCCTCCGGAGCGTGACGCGGAGGCCGGGGTTCACCCGGCCTCCGCCGCCTCCACCATCCGCTCCATCTCACGGAACCCGGGCTCCCACACGTCCAAGTCGTCCAGGTCCACGCCCAGGCCGGCCAGGAGCTCGGCCGGCGGCGCCGACCCGCCCGCCGCCAGGAACCCGAGGTACCGGTCGCCGAACGCGGCGCCCTCCTCGCGGAACTTCGCGTACAGCGCCAGCGTCGTCAGGTGCGCGAAGACGTACGCGTAGGTGTAGAAGCGCGTGTGGATGAAGTGCGGGATGTACGACCACCCCAGGCGGTAGCCCTCCGGCAGCAGCAGGGCGTCGCCGTAGTACTTCAGGTTCTCCTCGAACCAGATGTCGGAGAGGCGGTCCGCCGTGAGCGTCGAGCCCTCCTCCCGCATGGCGTAGGCGCGCTGCTCGTAGCGCGACAGCACCGTCTGGCGGAACGCCGTGGCGAACGAGCCCTCCACCCGCTCCGACACCAGCGCACGCCGCGTGGCCGGGTCGGTCTCGGTCTCCATCAGGTGGTCGAACGCGATCAGCTCCGCGAACGTCGACGGCACCTCCGCCAGCGCCAGGCCGGTCCCGAACGACAGGGCCGTCTGCGCGCCCGCCGCCAGGGTGAAGTGCATGCCGTGGCCCAGCTCGTGGGCCAGCGTCATCACGTCGTCCATGCGGTCCGTGAAGTTCATGAGGATGTACGGCGATGCGTCCTGAGCGACCGGGGCGCAGAAGGCCCCGCCGCGCTTCCCCGACCGGGGCTCCGCGTCGATTCGGTGCTCCGCGAAGAAGCCGCCGGCGATCTCCGCGACCCGCGGCGAGAAGCGGCCGAACGACGCGTCGATGAGCCGCGTCGCCTCCGGGTAGTCCACAGCGCGGGCCTCGCCGATCGGCGCGTACTGGTCGTACAGCTCCAGCTGGTCCAACCCCAGGATCCCGGCCTTCACCCGGAACCAGCGGTGGGCGAGGGGGTAGTGGCGCTCGACGGCGTCCATCATCCCCTCCACGACCCCCGCGGGCAGCTCGTTGCGCAGGTGGGTCGGGTCCATCGGGCCCTCGTAGCCGCGCAGCCGGTCCATCGCGAGCCGGTCGGCGACGAGGGTGTCGTAGACGTGCGCGAGCGTGTCCCGGTGCGGGCCGAGCCCGTCGTACAGCGCCTCCAGCGCGTGCTTGCGCAGGTCGCGGTCGGGGTTGCGGACGTGCGCGAGCAGACGGTCGATGGTGTGGGGCTCCACGCCGTCGCCCTCGCCGGCGTCGAACGGCACCTCGAGCGTCGAGGTGATCTGCCCGAACAGGGTGTGCCACGCGCTCGCCGCCGCCGGGCCGCGCTCGGCGAGCATCCGCTCCTCGGGCTCCGACAGCGTGTGCGGCGCGAAGCGGCGCATCGCCACCAGGTAGTGGCGGTCGCGGGCCACCTCGGGGGCGTCGTACAGGGCGCGGGCGGCCTCGTCGTCCAGGGCGAGCCACTCGAGGTCGAAGAACCGCAGGGCGTTGCCCGCCTCGACGAGCCCCCGGTCGACCGCGGCCGACAGGTCCTTGTTCTCCTGGTCGGTCACGTCGACCGACTCGCGCAGGTGCGCGTAGGAGCTGACGCGGGACAGCTCGTTGTCGATCACCGCCAGCTCCTCCAGGGCCTCGGCCAGGCCCGGGCCGTCCATGTCCGGCAGGGCGCCGCGGTAGCGGGCCTCGAACGCGCGGGAGCGCTCCAGCGCCGCGTCGAGCCGGACGCGCGCCTCGGCGGCGTCGGCGACGAGGGGGGCGAGGTCCCAGTGGACGCCGGCGGCGCGGCGGCCGGAGGGGGCGGGTGCGGTGTCTGTGGTCATGGGTTCACGCTAGCGGATGGCCCCCCGGCCCCGACGGGCAGGAGGCGGTCGATCGTGTCGGGCGGCAACGGCGGGTCGCCGGTGTCGCCGGGCTCGAGCCCTTCGCCGGGGCGGTGGAAGTCGGAGCCGCCGCAGGGCACCAGCCCCAGGCGCCCCGCCAGCTCCGCCAGGCCGCGACGGCGGTCGGGCAGGTGGTCCGGCCGGTGGACCTCGATCCCCGCGAGCCCCCAGCCGCGCAGCCGGCGCACGAAGTCGGCAAGGTCGCGGTCGGTCATTTGCAGCGACGCCGGGTGCGCGAGGACGGCGGCGCCCCCCGAGTCGGCGACGAGGCGGACCGCGTCGCGCGGCCCGATGCCCKCGTGGGGGACGTACGCGGGCCCGCCGTCGGCGAGGTAGCGGTCGAACGCGTCCTGGCGGTCCCGTGCGTGGCCCGCTGCGACGAGCGCGTCGGCGACGTGGGGCCGCCCGATGGGGCCCCCGGCGCGGGCGGCGACGTCGGCGAGCGAGACGGGCGCGCCGATCGCCACCAGGCGCCCGACGATCTGCGACGCGCGGGCCGCCCGGGCCTCGCGCAGCGCCGCCAGGCGGGACGCGATCGGCTCGGGCGCCGCCTCCGGCAGGTAGCCGAGGAGGTGCAGCGAGCCGGACGGGGCGCGCACCGACACCTCCACCCCGGGGATCACGTGCACGCCGAGGGCGGCGCCGGCCTCCAGCGCCTCCGGGACGCCGCCGAGGGTGTCGTGGTCGGTGACCGCCAGGACGCCCACCCCCGCCGCCGCCGCCAGCTCCACCAGCGCCGCGGGCGCCAGGGAGCCGTCGGAGGCGACGGTGTGTGCGTGGAGGTCGGCCTTGGGGCCCCTAGGCGGCGACGGCGTCGCCGGCCAGGCCGCGCGCCTCGAGCGCGGCCACGACCTGGGCGGCGCTCTCCTCGGGCGTCTGGCCCTCGGTCTGGACGTGGACGTCCGGGTTCTCCGGCGCCTCGTACGGGTCGCTCACGCCCGTGAACTCCTTGATCTCGCCGGAGAACGCCTTGGCGTACAGGCCCTTCACGTCGCGGTTCGCGCACTCCTCGACGGACGTGTCGACGAAGACCTCGACGAACGGCCCGAACTCCTCCACCAGCCCGCGGGCGGTCGCCCGGGTCTCGGCGTAGGGGGAGATGGCGGAGACGAGCGTGACGACGCCGGCCCGCGTGAAGCGGCTCGCGACCCACCCGATCCGCTCGATGTTGGTGTCGCGGTCCTCCTTCGAGAACCCGAGGCCCTTCGACAGGTGGGTGCGCACGACGTCGCCGTCGAGGTACTCGACGAGCGCGCCGCGCTTCTCGAGCTCGGGGCCGACGATCTCGGCGATGGTGCTCTTCCCGGTGCCCGACAGGCCCGTGAACCAGATGGTGTAGCCGGAACGATCGCTCACGCTGGTACCGCCCTCCCTCGGGGCGGTGCCCCGATCGGTGTCAGTTCGGCCCGCCCTGGGCGGGGAGATGGAGTCCGCACTCGGTCTTCTCCGCGTCGGCCCAGCGGCCGGCGCGGGAGTCCTCACCCGGGCGGATCGCCCGGGTGCACGGCGTACACCCGATGCTCGGGAACCCGAGGTCGTGGAGCGGGTTGTACGGCACGTCGTGGGCGAACAGGTAGCCCTTCACGTCCTCGTCGGTCCAGCCGGCGAGCGGCTGCACCTTGACGACCCCGCGGGGGTCGAGCTCCAGGACCTTCGCGTCGCGCCGGGTCACGCTCTGGGCGCGGCGGATGCCGGTGATCCAGGCGTCCATGCCGACCAGGGCGCGCTCCAGCGGCTCCACCTTGCGTAGCGCGCAGCAGCGGTCCGGGTCGCGGCGCCAGAGGTCGGGGCCCTCGCTGGCCGCCTGCTCCTCGACGGTCTCGCGGGGGTCGATCCGCTCCAGCTCCAGGTCGTACTTGGCGACCAGGCGCTCGCGCGTCTCGTACGTCTCGGGGAAGAGGAGGCCCGTGTCGAGCTCCACCACCCGGATGTTCGCGCCGAGCTGGTGCAACATGTCGATGAGCACGGAGGACTGCATCTGCCACGAGCAGGTGAGCATGATGCGGCCCTCGAACCGGTCGACGGCCCATGCGAGCAGGTCCTGCGAGGACCGCGTCTCGAACTCGTCGGCGAGCTGCTCGACGTCGGCGCGGGAGATGGGCAGGGTGTTCACCGGAAGCAGGCTACCAATCAATAAACCTGAATGCCTGGGATAAACGACGACAATAGCCGGAGGGTCTACTCCACCGACGGCGGGCGGGTCCCGGAGGTCCGCGAGCCGAAGGGCCGCGGGCGCCCTGGGCCGCCCCCCGGCGGGGCGCCGCCGCGAGACGGGGTCGTGCGCGTGAGCCGCACCAGCTCGGGCCGGCGGGGCAAGACCGTGACCCTCGTGACGGGCGTGCCGCCCGCCGACCAGACCGCGCTGGCGGCCGAGCTGAAGCGGCTGTGCGGCTCCGGCGGCGCCGTGAAGGACGGGGTGGTGGAGATCCAGGGCGACCACCGGGCGAAGGTCATCGCCCACCTCGAGGGGCGCTACCGGGTGAAGGCCGCCGGGGGCTAGGTGTAGTCGCTCACCAGGTTGTTGACAGGCGGCTGATCGGGGGAAGGCCGCCGAGGCTGCTGTGGCGGCGGCGCGTGTTGTAGTGCCAGAGCCACTGTGGCAGGCACGCGGCCCGCTGGGCGTTGCTGGTGAACACGCGGCTGTAGGCCCACTCCCGAAGAAGGGTGCGGTTGAGGCGCTCGACTTTGCCGTTGGTCCAGGGGCAGTGCGGGCGGATCAGGATGTGGCGGGCACCCAGCTGGCCCAGGGCCGCCTGGAAGTCAGCTGCCAGGCGGTAGTTGAAGGCGTTGTCGGTCATCACCCGCTCGATGCGGGTGATGCCGTGATCGGCGAAGAACACCGCCGCCCGCTCCATGAAGCCGGCGCAGGTCGCTCCGCGCTCGTCGGGGTGGATCTCCGAGTAGGCCAGTCGTGAGTGGTCGTCGATCGCCGAATGCACGTAGTCGTAGCCGAGCCGTTGGTGGCGGTCGACGCCGCTTGTGCGCCCATGGGCCCGCCAGCCCCCTCCCTCGGGGATCCGCCCGAGCTTCTTGACGTCGATGTGGATCAGCTCCCCGGGCCGGCCGCGCTCATAGCGCACCCGGCTCATCGGCCCGCGGCGCACCGGCTGGCCGGTGAGGGCGTCCAGGTCGCGAAGGGGCGCCACCCGGGTGCGTGCCAGCACCCGGCCGACCGTCGAGGGCGCGATCCCCAGCTCGGCGCCGATCCACTCGGCCCCACGCCGATGGACCCGCCGGGCCGCCAGGATGCGCGCCTCGAGGGCCGGCGGCGTGCGATGCGGGCAGCGATGGGGCCGGCTCGATCGATCCGCCAGCCCGCCCGGGCCCTCATCGCGAAAGCGGCGCAACCACTTGTAGGCGGTGGCGGGTGAGCAGCCCATCTGGTGGGCGACATCGGCTGGGCGGTGTCCGGCCAGGATCCGCTCGACGAGCAGGGCCCTTCCGTGGACGGTGAGACGGGCGTTAGCGTGGGCCACGAGGACCTCCGGGGCGTGGTGGCGTCAGATACCTCCACAGACCCCCGGGGGCCCTCCTCGCGTCAACCCGGATCCGTCAACAACGCTCCGGGTGACTACAGCTAGTCCGCCTCGACCACCTCGAGGGTCCGGCCGAACGCGCGCTCCACCGCTGGCGCCTCCTGGCCCGCGAACCAGAGCGGGATGGCGGGGTCGCCGACGGCGGTCACCTCGACGCGGACCGCGTCGCCGTCGAGCCGGAGCCGCACGTCGCGGATCCCGCCGGCCCGCCCGCGCTCGAGCTGCTCGGCGATGCGCAGGCAGCAGGCCAGGCGGTCGAGGCGCTCGTCGTCGTCGTCCTCCAGCACGCCCTCGAGCGGCGCCGTGGAGGGGAGCGCCTTGCGGTGGGCCCGCGCCAGGAGCGCCACCATCGCCAGCTCCGCGTGGTCGAAGCCCGGCAGGCCTGCGTTCAGGATCAGGTAGAAGCCGTGCTTGTGGTGGTCGTTGTAGTCGACCAGCACGCCGACGTCGTGGAGCATCCCCGCGGCCCACAGCAGCTCGCGCTCGCGGGGGTCGTCGCGCTGGAGGCCCAGCTCGACCAGCCCCGCGTAGAGGAGGTGCGCCAGGCGGCAGACCTCCTCGGCGTGCGGCACGTCGGCGCGGTACTCGTCCACCAGGTTCAGGACGCTGCTGCGCCGCACGTCCTGGATCAGCGGCGGGTCGGCGGGGGCGAGCCAGCGCTCGTAGAAGATGCCCTCGCGCAGGCCCTGCGCGCAGATCTCGATCCGCTCGACGCCGACAGCCTCCATCACCGTGGAGATGACCGTGGCGCCCGCGAGGGTGATGTCGGCGCGGTCGTGCTTGAGGCCGGGGAGCCGGCCCCGCTCCGACGCCGGCAGCTCGAGCATCGCCTCGATGAGGTCCTCCAGCCCGGCGCGCGGCAGCACGTACCCGTGGAGCTCGTCCAGGCTGTAGTCGATGGCGCGCTGGTGCATCCGCGCCAGCGTCCGGATCGTGCCGCCCACGCCGACCATCCGGCCGCCGGCCCCGGCGAGCCACCGCACGCCGGCCATCTCCTTCTGGACCTTGCGGCGCAGCGGCTTCAGGTCGGACCGCGACGCGCGCTCGCCCGGGAGGTACCGCTCGGTCATGCGGACCGCGCCGAGCGGCCGCGAGATCGCCTGCTGGAGCCCCCGGCCGCGGACCTGGGTGACCTGCACCGACCCGCCGCCCAGGTCGAGGACGTGCCCGTCGCCGAGCGTGGTGGAGTTCACCGCGCCGAGGTAGCCGTACCAGGCCTCCTCCTCGGCGGAGAGCACGCGCACGTCCAGCGCGCCGTCGGCCGACAGCGCGCGCATCGCCTCCTCGCCGTTGGCGGCGTCGCGGGCGGCGCTGGTGGCGGCCACCACCACCTCGTCGACCTCCGACGCCTCGCAGAACGCCGCGTACAGGCGGGCGGTGTGCTCGGCGCGCTCCAGCGCGTCGCGGCGGAGGCCCGCCTCGTCCGCGCCCTCCGAGAGCCGGACGGCCTGGCGGATCTCGTCCACCAGGTGGAAGCCGCCGTCCGGGCGATAGCGGAACACGACGAGGCGGAACGTGTTCGAGCCCATGTCGACAACGGCGAGCCGCCGCTCGGCGTCCCGGCGCCGTTCGGTGCGCACGTCGGTCGGGGATATCCTAGAGGTCATGAGCTCGACGCCCCTTCGTCCACCGGCGGTCAGTGACGTCGGGGGAGGGGGTCCCTCCAGCCCGCAGGGGCGCGCGTGGCCCGGCACCTTCGACGCCCCGGTCACCGTCGAGCGCGTGTGGACCGACTTCGTCGCCGGCCTGCCCGACCCGGCCGAGCGGCAGGCCCTGGCCCGCGCCCTCGCGTTCGCCCGCGCCCGCCACGGCAGCCAGTTCCGCCGCGGCAGCGACACGCCCTACTGGGTCCACCTGGTGCGTGTCGCCATGGAGCTCGCCCGGTGGGGCGAGACGTCGCCGGTGCTGCTCCAGGCGGCGCTGCTGCACGACACCGTCGAGGACACCGAGACGACGGTGGGGGAGATCCGCACCGGCTTCGGCCCCGAGGTGGCGGACCTCGTCGACTGGCTCACCGCCCCCGAGGACGCCGAGGCCCAGCGCGAGTACTACGCGCGGCTCCAGGCCAACGCGCCCTTCGAGGCGCAGCTCCTGAAGCTGGCCGACCGCGTCGACAACCTCCGGAGCATCCAGGCGCTGGTGATGCGCACGGGCGAGCGCTACCGGCGCTGGGCGGGCGCCTACCTGCGCCGCACCGTGTGGCAGGTGCTGCCGCTCGCGGCGGGCGCGCCGTCGGTCGCGCGCGTCGCGCTGGTCACGGCGATGGCCGACCTGGCCCCGCTGGTGGACGAGGGCGGCTTCACCGAGCCCTAACGACTGGACAACCTGCGTGAAATCACCGGCGGATTGGATGGGCGCCACATCAGCCCACCGACCACCGGAGATCACCATGGAGTCCAGCATCAGCCTCACCGAGATCGTCGCCATCGAGGGTCTGCTTTCACGCCTCGACCCGGAGCCCGGCATCTGCCGCGTCCCGGGCTGCCTGCACCTGCACGACGCAGCGGATACGCAGGAGGGCGTCACGGCACTCGCCGCGTAGCGCGTCCTCCGCACGACCCGTCGGGGCGGCGCGGCACCTCGACCCGCCCGCCGCCCCGGCACCTTCGTTCAGGCCGCCTCGTCGGGTGGGACGAGGAGCACGGCGCAGGGCGCGTGGTCGACCAGGTGCTTGGCGAAGCTGCCCAGCAGCACCCGCTCGACGCGTCCGCTGTGGTGCGCCGCGACCAGCACGTCGCATCCGGACTCGCGCGCCCAGTCGACCGCCGCCTCGGCCGGGTGGCCCTCCAGCAGCACGGTCTCCGCGTTCTCGCGGCCGTGGATCTGCTCCTCGAGCCACATCTCCGCGGCCTCGCGCTCCAGGTCGACGTCGTGGACCGGCGCGCCGCCCAGGCTGGCGGCGAGCGAGGTCAGGAACGCCGGCGACGGCAGCACGTGCACCACGGTGAGCCTCCCGCCGGACAGCGCGCGGAGCGCGTCGGCGTGGGCCAGCGCGCGGGCCGCGGCATCGCTGTCGTCGATGCAGCACGCGACGTGGGTGAACGAGGGGGCGGCCATCGCCGCGTACCCTACCCGCCGCCCGTGGGGTCGGACCGGGGGATCTCCGCCAGGTAGGGACTACACATCTAGATGTGTATAAGAGACAGGGTGGCATCCACGCCGAGCGCCAGGCGGCCCTCCGCGAGCTCGATGAGCGCCTCCCCGGCGAGCTCGCGGCGCCAGCCGCTGCCGAGCGCGGCCCCGTCGGTGTCGCCCCGCAGGGCCCCGAGCAGGAAGGCCGAGATCTCGTCGCGGGTCGCCAGCAGGCTCGGCGCGAGGTCGACGGCAGCGGCGCGGCCGGCCACCAGCACGGCGCCGAGCGGCGCGAGCACGTCCAGGCGGTGCTGGAGCTCGGCGGAGGGCGGCGGCGGCAGCGTCAGGGGCGGGGCCTCCTCGCCGGCGCGCAGCGCCGCGAGCATCCCCTCGGCGTCGGCGCCCCGGATCCGGTCGGGCAGGCCGCGCTCGTTCTCCAGCGCGCGGCGGTCCTTGGGACGGCGGCGGGCGATCTCCACCAGCGTGCGGTCGGGGACGATCCACGCCGAGGGCTTGTCGCGCCGGGCGGCCTCGCGCTCGCGCCACGCGGCCAGGGACTGGAGCACCGAGCGGTCGCGGGCGTTCAGGCGGCCGCCGCCCTTCACGCGCCGCCACGCCGTCTCGGGATCGGGGACCAGGCGGGCGTCGGGCCCGTACCGGCGGGCGTGCTCCTCGGCGACCCACTCGGCGCGGCCGAGCGCCTCGGCCCGCCGCTCGAGCTCGTCGGCGAGCTGCAGCAGGTGGGCGACGTCGGCGGCGCCGTAGTCGAGCTGGGCGTCCGACAGCGGCCGGCGGCTCCAGTCCGTGTAGCGCTCGCCCTTGTCGAGCGTCACGCTCAGCACCCGCTCCAGCAGCGTCGCGAGCCCCTGGCCGGCGCCGAGCCCGACGAACCCGGCGACGATCTGCACGTCGAGCAGGTTCTCCGGGCGGGTGCCGAACGCCAGCCCCAGCAGCGTCAGGTCGGCCGACGGGGCGTGCATGACCGCCTCGACGGCGGGGTCGCTGACCAGCTCGGCGATCGGGCCGAGGGGGGCGCCCTCGATCGGGTCGACCAGGTGGATGCCTCGGGGCGTCGCGATCTGCGCCAGGCAGGCGATGGGGGCGTAGGTCCGCTCCCACAGGAACTCGAGGTCGATGGCGGCGCGGCCCTCGGCGCGGGCCTCCGCCACCACGGCCTCCACGCCCGCGGCGTCCCGGATGGTCGTGAGCTCGGGCAACCCCGCTACCCTAGTCGGCCGTGCAAGCCATCCAACTCAAGAAGGCTTTCGGGGCACGTGACGTCCTGAGCGACGTCTCGTTTCGCGTCGACCCCGGCGACCGCCTGGCCGTCGTCGGCCGCAACGGCGAGGGCAAGACGACGCTGCTGCGCATCCTGGCCGGCCGGCTGGATCCGGACGGCGGCCAGGTCAGCCTGCCGCGCGGCGCGACGGTGGCGCTGCACGACCAGCGGCCACCCCTGGGCTCCCACCTGACGCTCGAGCAGTACGTGGGGGAGGGGATGGCGGCGGCCCGAGCGGCCGAGGCCGACCTGGCGGCGCTCGAGGCGCGCATGGCCGGCGGCGACCACGGCGACGAGGTCATGGCGTCCTACGAGGAGGCCCAGGCGCGGCTGGAGCGCGCCGGCGGCTACGCGTGGCGGTCGTGGATGGAGCGGGTCCTGCGCGGCCTCGGCATCGACGAGGGCCAGCTGCCGCGCCCCCTGCGCGGGTTCTCCGGCGGCGAGCTCACGCGGGCGTCGCTGGCGCGCTCGCTGGTGTCGCGGCCGGACGTGCTGCTGCTGGACGAGCCCACCAACCACCTCGACATCGACGCGGTCGAGTGGCTGGAGCGCACGATCGTGGAGCTCGACGCCGCCGTGGTGCTCGTCTCCCACGACCGCTGGTTCCTGGAGTCGGTGGCCACCGGCGTGCTGGAGCTCGACCGCGGCCGGTCGAAGCACTGGCCGATGGGCTACTCGGCGTACCGCCGCGAGCGGGCGCTGGCGATCGACCGGCAGGGCGCGGAGGCCGAGCAGCAGGCGAAGGAGATCGCGCGCCTGGAGCGCTTCGTGACCCGCTGGCGCGCCGGCACCAAGGCCCGCCAGGCCGCGTCCCGCCAGAAGCAGCTCGACCGGATCGCCCGGGTGGAGGCGCCGCGGCGCCAGTCGCACCTGGCGTTCGGCTTCCCCAAGGCCGAGCGCAGCGGCCGGGTGGTGGTGGAGGTCGACGGGCTCGACGTGGAGGTCCCCGGCCGCACGCTCATCAGCGGCGCCGGCTTCACGCTGGAGCGCGGGCAGCGGCTCGCCGTCGTCGCGCCCAACGGCGCAGGCAAGACGACGCTGCTCGAGACCCTCATCGGCGAGCGCCCGCCCGCGCGCGGCCGGGTGACGGTGGGCCACCGGGTGAGCCCGGCGTACTTCTCCCAGCACGGCGAGGACCTGGACGAGGGACGGACCGTCGTCGAGACGGTGCTGGTGGGGAGCGACCTGACCCAGACGCAGGCGCGGACCCTGCTCGGCGGGTTCCTGTTCTCCGGCGACGCGGCGGACGTCCGGGTGGACCGCCTGTCGGGCGGCGAGCGCCGGCGGCTGTCGCTGGTGTCGCTGATCGCGAAGGGCGGCAACCTGCTGGTGCTGGACGAGCCGACGAACCACCTGGACACCGAGAGCCGGGAGGCGCTCGAGGAGGCGCTGGACGCCTACGACGGCACCGTCGTGCTGGTGTCGCACGACCGCGCCCTGATCGACACGATCGCGACTCACACCCTCGCCCTGGAGGACGGCGCCGCGGTGATGCGGGCCGGTGGGTACGGCGACCTCGTGCGCGTCCGCGCCGACGCCGAGGAGGCCGCGCGGGCGCCCGCCCCGGCCGCCCCCCGCCGGCGCGCGCCGGAGCCGCCCCGCGAGCGCAAGCAGAAGCCGTCGCGGGCGGAGCGCAAGCGCGTGCCGCGCAAGGGCGAGGTGCGCCGCCTGGAGGGCGAGATCGCACGCGTCGAGGCCGGCATCGCGGAGGTCGAGGCCGCGCTGGCCGACCCGCAGGTGCTGGCCGACCGCGACGCGGTCGCCGCGCGGGGCGAGGAACACCGCGGCCTCCAGGAGGAGCTCGCCTGGCTCATGCGCGAGTGGGAGCGCGCGGCGGAGGCCGCGGAGGTCTAGGCCGTCACCGGCCGGCGGTCGTAGAGGTACCGCGACCAGGCGTAGCCGGCCGCGGCGAGCACAAGGCACCACGCCACGGCGGCCGCGCCCGAGGCCCCGGCGTCCCCGCCGTCCAGCAGGGCGCGCAGGGTGTCGGTGATCGGCGTGAAGGGCTGGTGCTCGGCGAACCAGGCCAGGCCGGCGGGCATGGAGTCGGTGGGTACGAAGGCGCTGCTCACGAACGGCAGCAGGATCATCACCATCGGGAGGTTGCTCGCCGTCTCGACGCTCTTCGCGACCAGCCCGAGCGCGACCGAGATCCAGATGAGCGCGAGGGCCAGCAGGACCAGGAGGCCGACGGCGGCCGCCCAGTCCAGCGGGCCGGCGGACGGGTCCCAGCCGATGAGCATGGCGACGCCGATCGCCACCGCCAGGCTCACCAGGGCGAGCAGGAGCGTGCCGAGCACGTGGCCGGCCAGCACGGCGGGCCGCCAGATCCGCATCGTCTTGAAGCGGCCGATGATGCCCTCGGTCATGTCCTTCGACACCGAGATGGCGACGATCTGGGCGGCGCCGGCGAGGGCGAACACCAGCACCCCCGGGGTGAGGAAGTCGATGTAGGCGTCGCGCCCGCCGCCGGCCGTGATGCCGTCGCCCAGCGTCGCGCCGAAGACGTACGCGAACAGCAGGAGGAAGACGACGGGCATCAGGATCGGGAACAGCGAGAGCCCGGGGTAGCGCTGCAGGTGGCGCAGGTTGCGGCGCAGCATCGTGGCCGCGTCGCCGAGCGCGCGTGAGGGGGTCATCGGGTCAGCTCCAGGAAGACGTCGTCGAGGTCGGGTGTGTGGACGGCGAGGTCGACCACGTCCAGCTCGGCGTCGTCCAGCGCGCGGAGCACGCCGCGCAGCGTGGCGACGTTGCCGTCCGTCGGGATCTGCAGAGCCAGGTCGTCGCCGTCCGGCACCGGCCGGCGGAGCGTGTCCGCGGCGGCCGCCAGCGTCGCGCCGTCGGCGAAGCGCAGCTCGATGCGGCCGCCGGGGACGCGCGCCTTCAGCTCGTCGACGCGCCCCTGGGCGACCAGCCGGCCGCCGTCGAGGATCGCGACCTGCTCGGCGAGATGGTCGGCCTCGTCCAGGTACTGCGTGGTCAGGAACACGGTGGTGCCGACGCGGACGAGGCCGCGGACGATCTCCCACACGGTGCGGCGGCTGCGCGGGTCGAGGCCCGTGGTGGGCTCGTCCAGGAAGATGATCTCCGGCGCGCCGATCAGCGTCATCGCCAGGTCGAGCCGGCGCCGCATGCCGCCCGAGTAGGTCATCGCCAGGCGGTCGGCGGCATCGACGAGCTCGAAGCGCCCGAGCAGGTCGTCGATGCGCCGGCGCTCGCCGCGGTCCAGGTGGTGGAGGTCCGCCATGAGGGCCAGGTTCTCGCGCCCGGTGAGCAGGTCGTCGACGGCCGAGAACTGCCCGGTCACGCCGATGGCGTCCCGCACGGCGTCGGCCTCGCGCCGGAGGTCGTGGCCGGCGACGCGGATCTCGCCCGCGTCCGCGGGGAGCAGCGTGGCCAGGATGCGCACCAACGTGGTCTTGCCGGCGCCGTTGGGGCCGAGGAGCGCGAAGACCGTGCCCCGCTCGACGGTCAGGTCGACGCCGTCCAGCACCACGGTGTCGCCGAAGGACTTGCGGACGCCCACGGCGCTGATGGCCGCCGGCGACGGCGGGTCGGTCATGACGTTCTCCTCCTCGTGGATCCGGTCCGTCGCGGACCGGCGGTTCGAGAGACCTACGTGGGCAGCTCGCCCGAGGCGCGCAGCGCGGCGAGGTGGGTGTCCCACTCCTCGCGCAGCAGGCCGATGCGCGCGACCAGGAAGTCGGCCAGCGCCGCCATCTCCAGCAGATCCGTCCGGCGCTCCGGAGGGGCGTCGGCGAGCACCGCGAGGCCCTCCCGCGCCAGGTCGCCCAGCTCGCGGTACTCGGACACGTCGAACCCGCGGGCCTCGGCGTTCGAGAAGTCGACGCGGACGCGGTCCATCCGCTCCCCGGCGGCGCGTGAGCGCCGGACGCTGCCCGTGGTGCGCTCCAGGAAGTCCAGGGCGCCGGTGATCGCGCTGCGGCTGGCCAGCAACGCGTCGCTCAGCTCGGCGATCGACGGGTCGCGGGGCTCGCACACGAGCAGGTAGCCGAGGACCCGGCCCACCATGGGCGGGAAGCCGTAGCGGCGCGCGTAGTGCCGTCCCATGTGGTCGGCGAAGGTGAGTTCCTCATCGCGTGGCATACAACGAGGATACCACATATAACTGAGATGACACAGATTTGTGTCATCTCAGGAGGATCAGATGGCGGGCTGGGGCGGGGGAGGCCTGACCGCCACGGCGGTGACCGTCCCGACCACCGCGCAGACGAGGGCGATCGCGGCGCCCGTCAGGGCGAGGCTGAGGCCGACCTCCATCTGGAACCCCTCGAAGATCACGGCGGTCGTGGTGGTGTAGGTCAGGGCGGCGGCCGCCAGGGCGCAGGCGCCCGCGGCGACCGCCAGCGCGGCGCGGGGCTCGCCCGCCCGCGCCACCGCGAACGCCAGGCCTCCCGCGCAC
>BFBZ01000170.1_pt1 | contig 86173 bp, 86 predicted proteins | sample 1888401 | NCBI WGS metagenome assembly BFBZ01 (sample SAMD00112614, study PRJDB3348) | symbiont metagenome | host: Chara braunii
GCCGGCATGTTCTCGGGTTCTCGGGCCTCCAGGAAACGCAACCGCAGACATTGTTCGCGGATTTTCGGTATGGAGAACTTTCCGGACGGGACTTCCCTGCCCTGCAATGGAAGCGGGCGCTGAGCGCGGCCGCGCTGCGCCAACCGGACCGGCTTCGCTACGACGATCCTCTTGGCTCCGTGCGGCTTCGCTCCCAGCTCCAGGCCTATCTATGGCGGGCGCGGACCCTGCGCTGCGACGTCGATCAGATCGTGGTGGTGAACGGGTCCCAGCAGGGTATGGATCTGTGCGCCCGTCTGCTCGTCGATCCCGGGGACACGGCGGTCGTCGAAGAACCGGGTTACATCCCGGCCCGGCAGGTTCTCACCGCGGCCGGCGCGAGGGTCGTTCCCGTCGAGGTCGACGGCGCTGGATTGAGGACGGATCGCCTGGAAGGCATCACCAAGGCCCGGCTCTGCTACGTGACGCCGTCCCACCAGTTTCCCCTGGGCAGCATCCTGTCGGCAAGCCGTCGGCAAGAGCTGCTGGCCTGGGCGCGCCGGTCGAACGCCATGGTGATCGAAGACGATTACGACAGCGAGTATCGCTTCGACATCGACCCGATCCGGCCCCTGCGAGCGCTCGGCGACAGCGAGAACGTGATTTATCTGGGGACGATCTCGAAGACACTCTCGCCGACGATCAGGCTCGGCTACCTGGTCATTCCTGCCGGACTGCAGCAGGCCTTCAGGAACGCCAAGCGACTGGCCGATCGCCATACGCCAACGCTCGAGCAGGAGGTTCTCGCCGGTTTCCTGGCCAGCGGCGCCTATGAGCGGCACGTGAGACGGGTTCGGCTGCGCAACGCCAGCCGCCGCACAGCGCTGCTCGGCGCCCTATCGGCAGAATTCGGACCACAGGTTCGCGTCGTAGGGGCCGACGCCGGTCTTCACGTCGTTGCCTGGTTCGAAGAAATCTCGAGGCAACGTGAAGCCGCTCTGATCAAGAAAGGCAGCGCGGCAGGAATCGGTCTCTATCCCATCACGCCGCTCTACAGCTCCCCCGGCGTCGCCTCGCGGCCGCGCTGTGCCGGCCTGATCCTGGGCTACGCTGCCCTCGACGAAGCGAGAATCGAGCGAGGCATTTCCCGGCTCGCCCGAGCGGTCGATGGCATGAGAAGGGATCTTTCCTGATCGGGAAAGATCCCTCGCTACGCTCGGGATGACATCTTGTTTGTGGCAGCCTACTTGTTCAGATACTCGAGCTTCAGGCCGGGGCGTGGCCATTCGAAGCTCACGAGCTTGCCGGTCATCGACAGGGTGGCGTAGGCGGTACGGAGGTCCTTGCCGCCGAAGCAGACGTTGGTGACCATCGGATCGGGCAGCTTGTACTGCGTCACCGACTTGCCGTCGGGCGAGATGTCGGAGACGGCGCCGGTGATCAGGGTGGCGACGCAGACATGGCCCGCCGAATCGATCGCCAGCGAGTCGAACATCTGGTAGCCGCCGAGACCGGCGATCACGCGGCCCTTCTCGCCGCGATAGGGACCGTTGGCGTCCTTGATGACGCCGGGGGCGGAGAGCTCGAAAGCCCAGACGCGCGCGGTCGGCGTCTCCACGACATAGAGCGTCTTGCCGTCGGGCGACAGGCCGCAGCCGTTGGGGCGCTCCAGCGGGAAGACCTTCTCCTCGATCTTCGAGCCGTCGGCCTTGGCGTAGTAGACGGCGCCGCGGTCGTTGTCGCGTTCACGGGTCTTGCCGAGATCGGTGAACCAGAAGCCGCCGGCATCGTCGAACACCAGGTCGTTCGGGCCGTTCAGCTTCCGACCGTCGCAGGAGTCATAGAGCGTCTCGAACTTGCCGCTCTCGGGATCGACCACCTGGATGGAGCCGCCCTTGTACGAGGCGGGCTGTGTGCCAGGGAAGAGCCGGCCGTCGGGCCGCTCGATCCAGTTGAAGCCGCCATTGTTGGTCACGTAGATCTTGCCGCCCGGCCCCATCGCGGCGCCGTTGGGCCCGCCGCCCAGCTTGGCGATGATGTGCTGCTTGCCGTCGGGCATGACGCGGGTCAGCGTCTCGCGCGCGATCTCGACCAGGATCACCGAGCCGTCCGGCATGGCCACCGGCCCTTCCGGAAACTTGAGCCCCGAGGTGATCTCCTTGTGCGGCGTCGTCATGTCTTGCGATCTCCCTTAGGTACTTTTCCTTGATCCTACTTTCCCTTGAAAGCAGGCTTGCGCTTGCCGAGGAAGGCCGCGACGCCCTCCTTGAAATCCTCGCTGCGGCCGAGCTCGCGCTGGAAGTCGCGTTCGACGTCGAGCTGCTCGGAGAGCGTGTTGCCGCTGGCACGGCCCATCGCCTCCTTGATGCGGGCCAACGACAAGGTCGGCCCGTCGGCCAGCCGGCGCGCCAGCTCGCCGGCGGTCTTCATCAGCTCGCTGTCCTCGACCACATCCCAGATCAAGCCCCAGTCCTTGGCCTGCTGCGCGGTGATCTGCGGCGCCAACATGGCGAGCGCCCGTGCCCGCTGCTCGCCGACCAGGCGCGGCAGGAACCAGGTGCTGCCGCCGTCGGGCAGCAGGCCGATGCGGGCGAAGGCCTGGAGGAAGGTGGCGGACTTGGCGGCAATGGCGATGTCCGACGCCAGCGCAAAGCTCATGCCCACGCCCGCGGCCGGCCCGTTCACCGCCGCAACGACCGGCTTGGGAACGCTGCGCATCAGGCGGATGACCGGATTGAAGAACTTCTCCAGCGCCGCGCCCGAGTCGGCGACCTCGCCCTTCTGGCGGTCGGGATCGGCGAGATCGGCACCGGCGCAGAAGCCGCGACCGGCGCCCGTCAGCAGCACCGCGCGCACCGAACTGTCGGCCGCAAGATCCTCCCAGCAGCTCTTCAGTTCGGCGATCATCTTGCGCGACACCGCGTTCAGCCGGTCCGGCGCGTTCAAGGTCAGGGTGGCAAGGCCGTCGGCCTTGGCGATCTGGATCTTTTCGTAGGTCATGTCTTCTTCTCGATGTCCGATGAATCAAGTGCAATGAACTAGCGTCCGGTGAACTGGGCGGGACGCTTGGCGAGGAAGGCGGCAACGCCTTCCTTGAAGTCGGCGGTGCGGCCGAGCATGCGCTGACTGTCGCGCTCCAAATCGAGCTGCTGGTCGAGCGTGTTGGTGGCGGCAGCATCGATCGCCTGCTTGATTGCGGCATAGGAGAGCGTCGGCCCCGCCGCCAGCTTGCGCGCGACCTTGGTCGCCTCCTCCATCAGCTGCGCATCGTCGACCACCTGCCAGACCATCCCCATGCGCTCGGCCTCCTCGGCCGGCACGGTGCTGCCCAGCATGGCGAGCGCCCGGGCGCGGGCGTCGCCCACCGTGTGCGGCAGGAACCAGGTGCCGCCGAGGTCGGGGATCAGCGAAATACGGACAAAGGCCTGGTCGAAGCGCGCCGATCGTGCCGCCAGGACGATGTCGCAGGCGAGCGCCAGGTTGGCGCCGCCGCCTGCGGCCACACCGTTCACCGCCGCGACGATCGGCTTGGGCAGGGCCCGCATGGCGCGGATCATGGGGTTGAAGATGCGGTCCATCACGGCGCCGACGTCGCGCTCGCCCGAGGTGGTCGGGTCGCCCGGGCCTGGCCCTGCGAGATCGGCGCCGGCGCAGAAGCCGCGGCCGGTGCCGGTCAGCAGCACGGCGCGCACGGCTTCGTCCTCGCGGGCCCGCTTCAACTGGAGGTTCATGGCCTCGATCAGCGGGTGGCTCATGGCGTTGAGGCGCGACGGCCGGTTGAGCGTGAGGGTGAGCACGCCGCCCTCCAGGGCGGCCAGAACGGGTGTTTCTTCCATGCGCCGCCGAGACTGGCATGGCGGGCAGGTGCCGCGCCATCCGGTCGCGTCGCATGGCGGCACGCCCTCCCGTATGTGCGAAAGGGATGGCCACGATCCTGATCCTGGTCGGCACCGAGTCGGGCAATGCCCAGATGGTGGCCGACGCACTCCAGCCCGTCCTCACCGCAGCGGGCCATACCGTCGACGTCACCGACAAGGCGGCGAACTTCGCCGACCTCGAAGCGCACGATGTGTTGCTGGTGGTCTGCGCCACCCATGGTTCAGGCGACATCCCGACCAACATCCTGCCGCTGGTCGAAACCCTGGAACGCGACAAGTCCGATCTTTCGGGTCACCGCTACGGTGTCATTGCGCTGGGCGACATGACCTACCAGGACACGTTCTGCGGCGGCGGCAAGAAGGTCGACCAGGTGCTGGAACTCTGCGGCGCGCAGAAGGTCGGCGACCGCCTCGAAGTCGACGCCTCGACCCAGCCGCTGCCCGACGAGGAAGCGCTGGCCTGGATCGAAGGCTGGAAGACCAAGATCTAGTCAGTCGGTCCGGGTGCATGCTCTCCTGATGCCTCACCAGCCGGCAGGGATGTAGTGCGCCGGTCGATGGCGGAGCGCGCTCCTCGACATCCACGCAGGAAGACCATGCCCTGTTCGCTCGTCCGGACTCGGCGTCCCGACGGGCAAAGGCCGAAAATGATGGTCCACTGTGGTGGCGATGGAAATCATGGAGATACAAATTGAGTATTGAAGCCGCTCGTCCGTCCCAGGACGAGCGTGAAGCCGAACGTCTGCGGCACATTGAACGAAGCAGGCTTCGTGCCTTGGTGGACGCCGATGTCGAGACCGCGCAGCACTTGCACGCCCCCGACTTTCAACTGATTACGCCCACGGGCAGACCGCTGTCGAAGAACGAGTATCTCGGCGCCATCGCCGCGGGGCATCTCAACTATCTGCACTGGGAGCCGGAAGCGATCGCCGTTCGGCTGCAAGGCGACTGCGCCGTCATCCGCTATCGCGCCCAGCTCGAAGTGGTCTTCGGCGGACACAAGGTGCCGCGGAACGCCTATTGGCATACGGATACCTATGAACGCAGGGACGGACAGTGGCAGGTCGTCTGGTCGCAGGCGACTGCGGTTCAGTGAGAAACGGACGCGCGTCCGCGTGGGATCTTTACTAGACTGCCCTGCTCTCTCCTCTCTTCCTGGAACGCCCCTCGATGACCTCGGTCGACCTCGTCAACGTCTTCACGCACCAGGGCGCGGGCGGCAATCCCTGTCCGCTCGTCGTCGATGCCCAGGGCATGAGCGGTGCGGAGATGCAAGCCGTGGCGCAGCACCACGGTCACGAGTCAGGCTTCGTGTTGCCCACCGACTCCGACGACTTCGATCTCACCTTGCGCTTCTTCGTCCCCAAGCACGAAATGGAGATGTGTGGGCATGCCACCGTCGGCGCTTTGTGGCTGCTGGCCCGAGGCAACCGTCTCGCCGGCAAGACGGTGCGCATCGCCACGCGCAGTGGACCAGTGACCGGTTTCGTGGGCAGCAATGCCGACGGCACGCCGGCCGTGGAGATCACGCAGCCGGCCGGCCGGGTGACCCCTTTGACGGCCGAACAGACAAGCGACGTCCTGGCCGCGCTCGGCGTCGGACGCGATGCGCTCGCTGATCTGCCGCTGCACAACGCCGTGACCTCGCGGACCAAGACGCTTGTTCCCATGAAGGACGCCGAGCGGCTGAACGCGCTGGTCGCCGAGCCCGGCCGGATCGAGCAGGTCTGCAATCGCATCGGCTCGACGGGGCTCTACCCCTACGCCGTGCTGGACAGGAGCGCACGCAGCTTCGAGGCACGGCAGTTCCCGCGCGCCTCGGGCTATCCCGAGGATGCCGCCACCGGCATCGCCGCGGCCGCACTCGCCTTCGGCCTGCTGGCCGACGGTACGGTCGAACGCGACGATCGGCCGATCCGCATCTTCCAGGGCCGCGCCATGCGCCAGCTCTCGGAGATCCGCGTCCGCATCGGCTTCGCCGACGGCCGCGCCATCGGCTGCCTGCTGGGCGGCGCCGTCACGCCCTCCGACGCGCTACACGGGTAGCCGCACCGTCTCCACGAGGTAGTCGAGGAACGCCCGCACGCGGGCCGGCAGATGGCCGCCGTGGCCCAGGAAGACGGCGTGCACGGGATCTATGTCGCCGGGATTGCAGTTCTCCAGCACCGGCACCAGGCGACCAGCCGCGATGTCGGCCGCGACCTCGAAGCGGGCGAGCCGGGCGAGGCCGAGCCCGTTCAAGGTGAGCTGGCGCAGCGCCTCGCCGTCGCTCACCTGCGCATTGCCGGCCACTGGCAGCTCGAGATGCCGGCCGCCGCGCACCAGCGGCCAGACGTCGACCGCCCGCACGAAGCCCAGCCCCAGCCGGTTGTGCCGCTCGAGATCGGCCGGCGACTTCGGCGTGCCGTGGCGGGCGAAGTAGCTCGGGGCGCCGACGATGACGCGGCGCGTTTCGCCGAGCTTTCGGGCGAGCAGGCTGGAGCTCTTCAACGCTCCGGTGCGGATCGCCACGTCGGTGCGCTCGGCGATCAGGTCGATGGTCGCATCCATCAGGGTGACGTCGACGGTGATGTCGGGATAGCGCTCGAGGAAGCCCGGCAGCAGCCGCAGCAGGCAGTGCACGCCGAACGGGATGTTGGCATTGACCCGCAGCCGCCCGCTCGGCGTCTCGGCAGCCTGGGCGCCGCGCTCGGCCTCGCCGAGATCGGCCAGGATGCGCACGCTGCGTTCATAGAACAGCGTGCCTTCGGGGGTGAGCTGGAAGCGCCGGGTCGAGCGGCTGACCAGCCGGGCGCCCAGCCGCCGCTCCAGGCGAGCGCAGAGCTTGCTCACCGCCGAGGGCGTCATGCGCAATGACCGCGCCGCGGCGGAGAAGCCGCCGCACTCGACGACGCGGACGAACACTTCCATCTCGCCCGACCGGTTGACGTCTCGGCTGCCCATGGTGAACCCGCGTTGAAAGCCCTCTTTGTGACTTCAATTCATAAATGATGTTCCTTCGCGCAGTCTAGGTCACAAGCCCGAGGCACGCCATCTCGGCCTTTCCAGTTTCGCGTCGCTTAACGAAGGCCGTGCCATGCCCCTTGCCCTCTATGCCCTCACCGCCGGTGCCTTCGGCATCGGCGTCACCGAGTTCGTGATCATGGGCCTCCTGCTCGAGGTCAGCTCGGATCTCGGCGTCTCGATCGCCGCCGCCGGCCTGCTGATCTCGGGCTATGCGCTGGGCGTCGTCGTCGGTGCCCCGGTGATGACCATCCTGACGCGGCGCTGGCCGCGCAAGACGGTGCTGCTGGTGCTGATGGCGATCTTCACCCTGGGCAATGCCGCCTGCGCAATCGCTCCCGACTATGCCACCCTGATGGCGGCGCGAGTCGTGACGGCCTTCGCCCACGGCACCTTCTTCGGCGTGGGCTCGGTCGTGGCCACCGGCCTGGTGTCGCCCGACCGGCGCGCCTCGGCGATCGCCATCATGTTCACCGGCCTCACCGTGGCCAACATCCTGGGCGTGCCCTTCGGCACCTGGCTCGGCCAGACGCTGGGCTGGCGCGCGACCTTCTGGGCCGTGACCCTGGTGGGCATCGTCGCCATGGCGGTGATCGCCGCCTTCGTGCCGCGCGGCGTGTCGGCTCCTGAAGATGGCGACTGGCGTTCCGACCTCGCCGTGCTGGCGCGGCCGCCGGTGCTGCTGGGCTTGCTGACCACAGTGCTGGGCTTCGGCGGCATGTTCGCGGTCTTCACCTACATCGCGCCGATCCTGACCCGTATCACGGGCTTCGCCGACGCCGCGGTGTCGCCGATCCTGCTGGTCTTCGGCGCCGGCCTGATCGCCGGCAACCTGATCGGCGGCCGCCTGGCCGACCGGCGCCTGGTGCCCAGCATGCTAGGGAGCCTGCTGGCGCTGGCCATCGTCATGGCGCTGATGACCTTCGCCCTGCACGACCGCATCGCCATGGTGGCCTTCGTCGGCCTACTGGGCGCGGCCGCCTTCGCGACCGTGCCGCCGCTGCAGATGTGGGTGCTGGAGAAAGCGACGGGCGCGGGCCAGAGCCTCGCCTCCAGCTTCAACATCGCCGCCTTCAATCTCGGCAATGCGCTGGGCGCCTGGCTGGGCGGCTTCGTGATCGACCGCGGCCCCGGCCTCGAAGCCGTGACCTGGGTCGCCGCCCTGGTGCCTTTGTCGGCGATGCTGATTGCCTTGCTGGCGTTGCGGCTCGATGCCTCGTCGAAGCCAACGCCTGCGACCGTCGCTGCCCGCGCCGGTGATTAGAGCGCGGTTCGTTTAAGGCAAACGCGCTAGCGCTCGGGATGACATGTCCTTTGCAACAACAACCGTGTCATCCCGAGGCCCTTCGACAAGCTCAGGGTAAACTTCACCGAGGGACCTTTCCTGATCCGCAAAGGTCCCTCGCTAACGCTCGGGATGACACTTTTTCCTGCGACGCCCATCATGCGTCCTTGTAAACAGGCGGACGCTTCTCCAGGAAGGCGCGCAGGCCTTCGGCGAAATCGGCGCTGCGGGCGCAGAGCACCTGGTTGCGGTTCTCGATGGCCATGGCGGCTTCGAGGCTCGGCGCATCGACGGCGAGCGCCAGGCCCTCCTTGGTGAGCCGCAGTCCCATCGGGGCAGCCGCCAGCATGTCGTCGACATAGGATTGTCCCGTGGCCTCCAGCTGCGCGTCGGGAACCACTTCGGAGACAAGGCCCGTCGCCAGCGCGCGCTGCGCCTGGATGAAGCGGCCGGTCAGCATCAGCTCCGAGGCGACCGACAGCCCGACCACCCGCGGCAGGAAGTAGCTCACGCCCATGTCGCAGGACGACAGACCGAGCTTGATGAAAGCCGCGTTCATGCGCGCGCTTTCGCCGGCGATCCGGATATCGGAGGCCAGCGCAAAAGCGAGCCCGCCGCCACAGGCCGCGCCGTGAACCAGCGCGACGATGGGCTGCGGGCAGCGGCGCATCTTGATGTAGACGTCCGCGAGATAGCCCTGGAAACCGTAGCCGCCACCGAACGGCGTCTCGCCCTCGCCGCGCGACTTGATGTCGAGGCCGGCGCAGAAAGCGCGGCCCGCACCGCGCATCACGACGACGCGGCAGGTGCGGTCGTGATAGAGCCGGCCGAAATAGTCGGCCAGCTCGCCCGCCATTTTCGTCGTGATGGCGTTCAGCGAATCGGGCCGGTTCAGGGTCAACCAATGGGCGGCGCCCTTCACCTCTACTCGGATCGTCTCGTAGCTATAAGACACGACAAGGCCTCCCTCGATAAACGCTCTTTCGGATTCACATATTATTCTCCTCCCCCGCGCGGACACCGCGCGGGGGAGGTGCCCGCGTCATCGCGGGCGGAGGGGGTGTTCCAACGCGAAGATTGCTCCTGTGGCTGCAGCAACGAAGCCGAAGAAACTAATGATCTTCGTGTTGCCCCCTCCGTCGGCGATGACGCCGACACCTCCCCCGCAAAGACGGGGGAGGAGAAGACGCCTCGTCAGTTCAGGCCGGCACCGCGCCGGTCGCTGGCATCGCCGAGCTGCGAGCCGCCGTCGCAGTCGAGGATCGTGCCGGTGACATAGCGGGCGGAGTCGCTCACCAGGAACACCGCGCTTTCCGCCACTTCCGAGACCTCGCCGTAGCGCCGGAGCGGAATGCGGTTGGTGAGCGCCTTCTCGGCGTCGGCGGTGGGCGCGAGGCGCGCCATGCCTTCGGTGCCGGCGATCGGTCCGGGCGAGATGCCGTTCACGCGCACGCCGGACGGCCCCCATTCCATCGCCAGCACGCGGATCAACTGGTTGATGCCGGCCTTGGCGGCGCAGGCATGGGCCTGCATCGGCCGCGGATTGACGGCTTGGCCGGCGGTGATGGCGATCAGCGAGGCGCCGGGCCGCTTCAGGAGATCGTAGCAGGCCCGGAAGACGTTGAAGGTGCCGTTGAGGTCGATGTCGACCACGGTGCGGAAGCCGTTGGCCGACATGTCGAGGGCGCCGGCCAGGAAGTTGCCGGCCGCGCCGGAGACCACGATGTCGAGCGGGCCGAGCTTGCCGCTCGCCTCCTCCAGCGCCCGGCGGATGGCGCCGTAGTCGCGCACATCGCAGGAGAGGCCGAGCGCGTCGGCGCCGACCGACTTTGCAGCGGCCGCCGCCTTCTCCGGATTGCGGCCGGCCACCGCCACCTTGGCGCCGAGCGCGGCATAACGTTGGGCGATGCCGAGATTGATGCCGCTGGTGCCGCCGGCCACGAACGCGGTCTTGCCCGCGAGAAGGTTGTCCTTGAAGGCGCTCATGATCTTTCTCCCACGATGTTGCTGTGCCGCGTTCCTGGGCCGCCGCTCAGCGGCTGTGCTGTCCGTCGTCGACGCGGATGCTGGTGCCGGTGACGGCGTCGGATGCCGGGCTCACCAGGTAGAGCAGGGTCGAATCGAGCTGTGCGGGGTCGCCCAGGCGCTTGCGCGGAAAGCCTGCGGTGATGTCGCCCATGCGTTCGAGCATCCCGTCCATCATTTCCGAGGCGAAGGCGCCGGGCGCGATGGCGTTCACATTGATGCCGAAGCGCGCCCATTCGACGGCCAAGGTCTCGGTGGTGCGCACCACGGCCGCCTTGCTGATCGAATAGAGCGCCGCCCCCTGGCCGCGATAGTTGTAGGCAGCGGCCGAGGCGATGTTGACGATGCGCCCCGGCTTGCCGGCCGCGATCAGCCGCCGGGCGACCTCGCAGGACAGCACATAGGGCGCGCGGATGTTGATGTCGATCACGCGGTCGACCAGCTCGAGCGGCATCTTGTGCGCCCGCTGCGCGTCGGGAATGCCGGCATTGTTCACCAGGATGGTGACCAGCCCCAGCGCTTCCTCGGCCTTGGCGACCGCCGCAACGAGCTGGTTGGCATCGGTGGCATCCATCGCGACCGGATGCGCCTGGCCACCCGCCGCGCGGATCTCGGCCGCCACCGCCTCCAGCCGGTCGATCCGGCGGGCCGCCAGCGCCACCTTGGCGCCGCAGCTCGCCAGCGCCTTGGCAAAGCGCAAGCCGAGCCCGGACGATGCGCCGGTGACCAGCGCCGTCTGGCCCTTGAGGTCGATCGATACGTTGGGAAGAGGATAGGTCATCGTTTTGTCGCTCATGGCCCTGATGCTCACGGTTTAGCCTTGCCGCTGGTCGGGATGTCCTTGAACGGCACGTCCTTGTCGACGCGGATGTCGCCGGGCAGCCCGAGCACGCGCTCGCCGATGATGTTGCGCAGGATCTCGTCCGAGCCACCCTCGATGCGCGTTGCCGGCGAGCGCATCGGCAAGGCCTGGAAGCGGCCGTCCTGCGGACTGGACTTGTCCCAGACGACGCCGGCCTGGCCCTGCAGGTCGAGGGCGAACATGGCCAGCTCCTGCATGGTGCTGCCGGCCGCCAGCTTGCCGATCGAGCTTTCCGGCCCCGGCGTCTGGCCCTTGCTCAGCGCCGTGATCGCCCGCATGCCGGTGTAGCGCAGCCCGCTCTGCCTCACCGCGAACTGTGCGAGCTTGGAGCGCACCGCCGGATCGCTGACCGCCGGCCGGTCGTCGACCTCCGCTTCGAGACAGAAGCTGAACAGCTCGGGGAAGTAGGTCGACATGCCCGAGCCGATCGACAGCCGCTCGTTCATCAAGGTGGTCAGCGAGACCTGCCAGCCTTGGCCGACGGCGCCCAGCCGCTGCGCGTCGGGAATACGCACATCCTTGAAGAAGACCTCGTTGAACCCCGACTGGCCGTTCGCCTGCTTGATCGGCCGCACCTCCACGCCTGGCGTGCGCATCGACAGGAAGAACATGGTGAGCCCCTTGTGCTTGGGGACGTCGGTGGCGGTGCGGGTGATCAGCAGGCCCCAGTCGGAGTGCTGCGCGCCGCTGGTCCAGATCTTCTGGCCGTTGACTATCCAGTCGCCCGAGCCGTCCTCGGCACGCACGGCCCGGGTGCGCAGCCCGGCCAGGTCGGAGCCACCGGCCGGTTCGGAGAAGAGCTGGCACCAGATCTCCTCGCCCGAGGCGAGCGGCGGCAGGAGCTGCTGCTTCTGCTCTTCGCTCGCCCAGGCCATGACGGTCGGGCCGCACATGCCGTGACCGATGACGAACGGCCCGGACAGCACGCCGTAGAGGCCCTCCTCCTGGCCCCAGATCACCCGCTCGATCGGCGATCGGCCGCCGCCGCCATATTCCTTGGGCCAGTGCAGGCACGCCCAGCCCGCTTCGGCCTTCTTCTTCTGCCACGCCTTGGCGGCGAGCAGCGGATCTTCGCTCTCCACGGCAATCGACGCGAAGCTCGCGCGCTTCAGTTCGGGCGCGAGATGCTTCGGCGCGTTGGCGTCGATCCAGGCACGGGCTTCGGCGCGGAAGGCTGTTTCCTCGGCTGTATCTTCGAAATCCATGATCAGTCTCCCTCAGCTCGCCGCTTCGAGGTTGCCGGCGCTCATGCGCTCGATCAGCAGGCTCTCCCAGGTCGAGAGTGAGCCCAGCGCCAGCGCCAGCGCGTTGGAGCGCCGGTAAAACAGGTGGCAGTCGAACGCCCAGGTGAAGCCCATGCCGCCATGCACCTGGATGTTGTTCTTGGCGCAGTGCTGGAACGCCGTGGTCGCCGAGACGCGGGCCGTTGCCGCGGCGACGGGAAGCTCCACCGCGCCCGAGGCCAGCGCCCAGGCGGCGTAGTAGCAGTTCGACCGGGCCAGGGTGGCCGAGACGTACATATCGGCCAGCATGTGCTTGATCGCCTGGAACGACCCGATGGGACGGCCGAAGGCCATGCGCTCGAGCGCATAGTCGCGCGCCATTTCGAGGGCGCGGTCGGCGCCGCCGAGCTGCTCGAAGGCCATCAGGATGGCGGCCCGATCCATCACCTGCGTCGTGACGTGCCAGCCGTCGCCTTCATTGCCGAGCGGTTCGACCGGCGCATTGTCGAAGGTGATCTTCGTCTGGCTGCGGGTCGGATCGATCGACTTCAGGGTCTCTCGGACGACGCCAGGGCCGGCCAGGTCGACGATGAACAGCGAGATCGCCTGCTCGCCGCGGCCGCTCCCGTTAGCATTGCCGGAGCGCGCCGCCACGATCGCCATGTCGGCCGCATCGCCGTCGGCCACCGGCGACTTCACGCCGCTGAGACGCCCGTTGGTCACCACGGCCTGGATCTTGTCCGGCGTCATGCGGCCCTGCCCTTCGACGAAGGCGAAGGTGCCGACGGCCTTGCCGTTCGCCAGTCGCGGCAGCCAGTCCTTCTTCTGCGCCTCCGAGCCCGCCTGCAGCAGGAACTCGGCGGCGAGATAGAGCGAAGAGGCAGCCGGTACGGGTGCGAGCGCGCGGCCCAGCTCCTCGGCCAGCACGCAGAGCTCGAGATGGGAGAGACCGACGCCGCCATACTCCTCGGGAATGGCGGCCCCCAGCACGCCGAGTTCGGCGAGCCCCGCATAGAGCGCGCGGTCGAACGGTTCTGCGCCTTCCAGGATCGTGCGCACGGCCGACGGTGGACAGCGCGCGTCGAGAAAGCGCCGGACCTGATCCTTCAGGGCCTTCTGTTCTTCGGAAAAATCCAGGTTCATCCGCTGCTCTCCAGAACTGGTGGCCCAAGTCGGCCGTCTCTCGCTCAGGCGCCGAAAGCTAGCCTTGGCCTCGCCGCGCGGCCAAGACGCGGCGGCCCTCGATCTCAGGTAGAGCGAAACAGACGCACGCAGGGCGAAACAGAAGGCTGGGTGTGTTGCCAGCGAATGTCAGGCGATCAGGACGAAGCCGCCGCGGTATCCCTGATCCAGGGTTCGCCCCAGAGGTTGGTGGCACGGCGGGCACCCATCCACTTCTTGCCGGGCTGGCCCTTCGCCATGGTCTCTAGCTCGGCCGAGATCTCGATGTTGTTGCCGTCGGGATCCTTGATCATGAAAAAGAGGTTGTTGCCCGCGCCATGCCGGCCCGGCCCCCACCAGATCGGGATCTCCAGGGTGCCGAAGTGATCGGCCCAGAGCTTGAGGTCGTTCCAGCCGGTCGTCTCGTAGGCATGATGATCGGCGCGCGACTGCGGCGCCTGGAAGACCGCGAAGGAATGATGCATCTCGTCGGAGCGCAGGAAGCAGACATTGACCTGGCCGGCTTCCGGCCCGCTGTCCTTGTGCACGGTGTCCGACAGCATGAAGCCCAAGGTATCGGTGTAGAAGGCGAGCATCGCGGCAAAGCGCGACGAGGCCACGACGACATGCTGCAGCATGCCGGGCAGGTCGCCCGCCACATTGCCGGGTGTCGCCGCTGCCGCGGCAGGCGGTGTGCGCGTCCCGAACACCGCCAGCCGATCGTCGGGATCGCGCACGGCGAAGGCGTCGCTGCCGAACAGCGGCGTCGGTGATGGCAGCAGGGTCACGCCGCGCTCTTTCAGGAATGCCCGATAGGTTTCGAGCTGCCTGCCGTCGGCTAGCGCAAAGGCGCTGTAGGGATGCGCCGCGGCGCCCGCCTGGCCGACCACGATCGTGCGCGATGGCGCCTCCAGCAGGAACTCGGCGGGACCCAGCGTGCTCACCGCCATGCCCATGGTCCGGCCGTAGAAGTCGGCGAGCCGTGCCGCGTCGGGCGAATCGTAGCGGATATGGTCGAGCCGCGCCGGCCAGAGCGGCGAGGCCTCAAGGCGATGCGTCGTCATGGCGGCAGCCTCCTGCGCGCGATGGTGCGCGACGGCTTCCGGGCACGTCAAGGCGGAGGGCTGGCCGCTACGGCGGCTCTGTCCCTACGCGTACATCCCCAGTATCCGGATGAACGGGCTGAAACGATTCACCCTCGATCTCGGCCAACCAAGGGCGGACCTGGACATCTAGGCCATGACGATCCCGCCATCGACGACGAGCTTGGCGCCGGTGATGTATCGCGCCTCATCCGAACTGAGGAATAGCGCTGCGTCGGCAATCTCCTCGGGCTCCCCCAGACGTCCGAGCGGCACCCCAGATATACGACGCGCGCGTTCTTCGGCTGTGAACGCCGACTCGAACATTGGCGTGCGCACAATTCCCGGATGGAGCGAATTGCATCGAATGCCCAGGTTGTTCTGCGCACAATAGAGCGCAATCGATTTGGTGATCTGGCGAACCGAGGCCTTGGCTGCGCCATAACCGACGAGGCTTGGTGTCGGTCGAAGTGCCGCTATCGAAGAAATGTTGACGATGGCGCCTCCGCCCGATCGGGCGATCAAGGGAATTGCGGTCTTGCAGCCGAGGAAAACACTCTCGCAATCGACCGCCGCGATGAGACGAAAATCGTCGAGTGACAATTCCAGTGGCGTCTGTCCCGTCATTGGCCCGACGATCCCCGCGCAATTGACCAGAATATGCAGCGAGTGAAATTGCCGCTCCGCGAGCGCGATCAAAGTCGCCCAGGCTACCTCATCGCGAACATCCAGCGCATGGGCAATGGCCGGCGATCCGGCTTCGGCGGCGACCTGTTCGGCGCGAGGAGCGTCGAGGTCGGCCACGATCACATGAGCACCCTCAGCCCGAAAGCGCCGGACCGTTGCGGCCCCGATCCCGGATCCACCACCCGTCACGATCGCGACCTTGCCCGCCAAACGCGCCATTATTGCCTCTCAGGTCGCCAGCAAGCCGCCGTCGACGGCGAGGTCGATTCCGGTGATGTATGACGCGTCGTCGGAAGCGAGAAAGAGCACGGCGGCCGCAACCTCCTCGACACGCCCCTCACGACCGACCGGTACGCGACCAACCATTTCGGCCCGCCAGCGCGGGTCGACCGAACGCGCCGTCCGCATCGGCGGCATGAATCCCGGATGGACGGCATTGACCCTTACACCCGATCGCGCGGAGCGCAGCGCCGCCGACCTCGTCAACCCGACGATGGCCGCCTTGGAGGCGCCGTACCCCGGGTGGAGGCCGGCCTGGCCCTTGAAGGCCGCGATCGACCCAATATTAACAATCGCGCCATGGCCTGCCCGCTCCATTACAGGCAGAGCGTGGCGGAGACCAAGGAAGGTGCCCTTCGCATTGACCGCCATCAATCGGTCCCACTCGACTTCGGTCATGGGGCTATCGGCACCAGACGTGCTGATGCCGGCATTGTTCACCAGGATGTCGAAACCGCCAAACGTCCGCTCGGTCTCGGCCACCGCCCGCGCCCAGGCGAAATCATCCGTGACGTCGAGTGGAACGAATGCCGCTCGCTGATCCGCTTGGCCAATCTCTGCTGCAAGCGCTTGTCCCTGGTCGATGAGAACATCGGCGAGCATCACCGCGGCGCCCTCGCGAGCGAACAACCGGCACTGCGCGGTGCCCATGCCACTCGCCGCACCACTGATCAAGGCGACCTTGCCCGCAAGCCTCATTTCATGTCGCCCTTCCAGCGCAGCAGTCGGCTTTCGGCCTGCGCGACGACGAAATTCAAGGCCAGTCCGATCATCGCCAGCACCAGGATGGTGCCCAGCACGCCTTCGGCACGGAAGCTCGCGGCATAGAAGGCGATGCGCTGGCCAAGCCCCATGCGGGCCGAGATCATCTCGCCCACCACCACCGCCAGCAGCGCATAGACGACGCCCAGCCGCATGCCGCCGAAGATCGCGGGCACGGCCCCCGGCAGCATGACCTTCCAGAAGAGCTGCCGGTCGGTGGCGCCCAGCGCCCGCATGGTGAGGATCAGCTCGCGGTCGAGCGACCGGATGCCGGCCTCGGTGTTCAGCATCATGATGAAGAAGACGAGGCTGACGGCCAGCGCCACCTTCGAGCCCTCGCCGACGCCGAACCAGATGATGAACATCGGCGCCAGCGCCACGCGCGGCAGCACGTTCAGGATGGTGAGGAACGGATCGCTGACGCCGGCGACGAAGGGGAACTGCATGCGCACGATGCCGGCAGCCACACCTGCCGCGGCCCCGAGGGCGAACCCCACCAAGGTCTCGCGCAAGGTCACCACGACATGGGGCCAGATGCCGCCGTCGCGGATCTCTTCGACCAGGAAGCTCCAGATGGCACTGGGCTGGGAGAAGAAGAACGGATCGATCAGGCCGGCGCTCACCGCCCACTGCCAGGAGCCGAGAAACAATGTCAGGACGAGGGCCCGCACCAGCCACACCGCCGTCGTGCGGCGGCGGCGGCGCGCAAGGCGTTCGGCCTCGCTCCGCTGCAGGATGGCGAGCACGCGCGCGGCGCGCTCGGGATCGGACCGGAGAGCCTCGGACTGAAACGTCATGGCGCGGCCTCCCCCGCCTTCAGCGCCTGCCAGACCTGCTCGCTCAGCCGCAGGTAGCGCTGGTCGAAGCGGATGCGCTCGGGATCGCGCGGGCGCGGCAGGTCGATCGCGATATCGGCCTGGATGCGGCCCGGCCGGCGGGTCAGCACGATGACGCGGTCCGACAGCGCGACGGCTTCGGCGAGATCGTGGGTGACGAAGAGCACGGTCTTGCGATCGCGTTCCCACAGACGCAGGAACTCGGCCTGCAGCATCAGCTTGGTCTGCGCGTCGAGCGCGGCGAACGGCTCGTCCATCAGCAGGGTGTCGGGATCGATGGCGAGCGTGCGGGCGATCGCCACCCGCTGGCGCATGCCCTGCGAAAGCTGCCAGGGATAGGCGCGCGCGAAGCCCGAGAGCCCGATCATGTCGAGCAGGCGCGTGCCGTGCCGTTCGCGCTCCTGCCGCGGCACGCCCCGCAGCTCCAGCCCGACCTCGATATTGTCGCGGGCCGAGCGCCAGGGCAGCAGCCCGTCACGGGCGAACATGTAGCCGGTTCGGCGCGATGGCCGGGTGATGCGCTCGCCATCGACCGTCACCGTCCCGGCCACCGGCTGGATCAGCCCCGCCGCCATGTTGAGGATCGTGGTCTTGCCGCAGCCGCTGGCGCCGACCAGCGCCAGGAACTGTCCCTTGGGTACATCGAACGACACGTCGTCGAGCGCCAGGACGGGCTTGCCGTCTGCGCTGGGAAAGGCGTGCGACACGCCCTCGACGCGAATGGCGAGATCGAGCCTGGACGTCATCGCGGCCGAGGGCGGAACGACAGCATCCATCGGTCTAGGATCGAACGTCCCGGCCGCCCAGCGCACGGTCGGCCAGATCGGCCGGTGCTTCGCGGCCGACATCGGTGAAGGCCCGCTTCACCGCGTCGACACTGGGCGCAAAGATGGTCTTGCGATTGTCGCGCGCCCATTCGTTGGAAGCGCGCAGCGAGGTCAGCGAGTCCTGGAACTCGGGCATGACATAGCGCGCGAACAGCTCGTAGCTCTTCATCGTGTCCTCGCGGTTGGCCCATTCATGCGCGCGGAACAGCACGCCGCCGAAACCGCCGCCGCTCAGCTCGTAGAGCCGCTGGAGGCCGCGGGTCACCAGCTCGGGCGATCCGACAAGGGTGGTGCCCATCTTGACGCCGTCGCGCAGCGGATCGTCGGAGCGTCCAGCCGGCCGCCCCAAGGTGCGGTCGAAATAGTCGACCGTCTCGGCGCGTTCGCCGCGGCGGACCTGGGCCAGCGCCAGCTCGTCATCCTCGGCGACATGGACATTGACCACGATCCGCCACTTGCCGCGGCTCATGCTCTTGCCGTGCTCGGCCGCGGTGTCTTCGGCAATCTGCCATTGCTTGGCCAGCGCCTCGGGCCCGCCCGGCAGGCCGGCGCCGATCGACAGCACGCCGAGCCCGTGCTTGCCCGCCGCCATCATGCCGAAGGGCGTGATGGTGCTGGCGACCACGATCGGGAAATGCGGCCGCGTATAGGGCCGAAGATGCAGCCGCGCTTCCTTGAGCTCGAACCAGTCGGTCTTGGCCGTCACCGGCTCCTTGTCGGCCAGCAGGCGCATGATGACGTCGAGCGCCTCCTCCATGCGCTTGCGCTGCAGGGCCGGCGGAATGCTCAGCATGTAGGCATCGGAGGTGAGCGCGCCCGGTCCGCAGCCCAGCATGGCGCGGCCGCGCGTCATGTGATCGAGCTGCACGAAGCGGTTCGCGACCATCAGCGGGTTGTGATAGGGCAGGCTGGTCACGCCCGAGCCCAGCATGATGCGCCGGGTGCGCGCGGCCGCGGCGGCAATCATCAGTTCCGGCGAGGACACCAACTCCCAGCCGGCGGAATGGTGCTCGCCGATCCACACTTCGTCATAGCCCAGCCGGTCGAGCCACTCGATCAGCTCCATGTCGCGTTCCAGCGCGAGCGTGGGGTTCTCGCCCAGGCGATGGAAGGGCCCGAGGAAGATGCCGAACTTCATGGCGCCGTAGGTCATCGAACCTCTCTCCTTTTGCTTTGCATGCGGGCTTGCGGCTCAGCTTACGGCAGATACTTCTTGGCGCCCGACCAGGCGAGCTGCTCGCAGGTCTGGACCTGATCGGGTTTGATCAGGCCGTTGTCGACCTGGAACTTGCCGACATTCTCGGTGCCCTTGCAGTTGAATTTGGTATCGAACGCCTTGCCGAGCCGCAGCAGCACGCCCTTCATCTGCTCTTGCGTCAGCGCCTTGTTGTATTTCGACCAGACGGCGGCGGCCTTCTCGGCATTGGCGGGATCGCGCACGAAGGCGATCGCCTCCTCCTGCGCCGCCTGGAAGCGCCGCATCATCTCGGCGTTCTTGTCGGCATGCGACTTGGTCGAGTGATAGACGCTCGACGTCCAGGAGGCGAATTCCAGGATCGTCTTGTCGGCCTGAAGGTCGAGCAGAACCTTGCCGCCCAGCGTCTCGAGCGCGGTCTGCACCGGTTCGATCGCCATCACGGCATCGAGCTGGCCGACCTTGAAGGCCGCGACCGCATCGGGACCGAGCCCGACCGCCAGGAAGGTGGCATCGGTCTCGGGATTCATCCCGGCATCGCGGAAGAAGCGGCGCGCGAAATTGTGGCCGTCGGAGCCGATCGCGGGCACACCGATCTTCTTGCCCTTGAGATCGCGGATCAGCGCCGGATAGCCGGCCGCCTTGTTGGGCATCGCGACATCCTTGCCGACGACGACGCTCCACACGGGTGCGGGATAGTTGTCGACGATCGCCACCAGGTCGCGGCCGCGGCTGTTCACCAGCATCATGTTGCCGGGGCTGTTGCTCATGAGATCGACGGCGCCGCTGAACAGGGCGGCCGTCGCATCGGGGGCGGCGCGGAAGTCGATCAGGCTGACATTCAGCCCGTGCTTGGCATAGATGCCGAGATCCTTGGCAACGTAAGTGGGCACGGTCACCAGGGCACCGGTATAGACGGCGACATTGGTATTGATCGGCTGCTGTGCCATTGCCAGGCCCGGCACCGCGCCGAGCGCCAACGCCGCGACAGCGGCCAACAGGTTTCGCTTCCTCAACATGCTTTCCTCCCCAGGCTGGTCGTTGCCAGTCCTTGTCCTTGGTTTCAAACCGAATCGGTCAGCAGGATCGAGCCCTCGCGCGCCAGGACCGCGATCTCTGCAGCGCTGAGACCGGCACGTCTCAGGATCTCGCCCGTGTCGGCACCGAGCGCCGGCGGCGGCGATACCGGATCATCGGTCGTGCCCAGTCCCATCATGCCAGGCCCCAACTGGCCGGATCCGAGCGGCAACTCGACGTGCCGGCCGGCCCGCGCCTCGCTCAGAAACTCGCCCAGGCGGCGCACGCGTGCCGCCGGCACGCCGGCCTCGTTGAGCTGGCCTTCAAGGCTCGCGGCATCATGGCAAGCGAAAGCTTCGTCGAGCCGGCGGCCAAGTTCCACGCGGTCGGCGGCGACGACGTTGGTTGCACCACCACGGCCGATCTGCGTCACCAGCCGCGGATCGTCGGCCACGCCGTCGAGGCCGAGCGTGCCGCAGAGCGTGCGGAACTGGCCCATCGTATTGGCCGCGACGGCGAGCCAGCCGTCGGCGCAGCGGAAGGTCGCCGCCCCCGGCGAACCGCTGAAGCCACGATTTCCCGGCCGCGCCCCTTCCTGCTCGGTGGCGAGGACACGCGTCACCAGCGGACGCATGAGCTGCAGCGCCGACTGGGCCAGCGAAGCGTCGACATGGCTGCCGATGTTGCTGGTGGCACGCCGGTGCAACGCCGCCAGCACAGACAGGGCGCCCAACATGCCGGTGGCGATGTCGATCACGGGGAAGCCGACCTTGGTCGGCGGGCCGTTCTCCTCGCCGTTGACCATCATCATGCCCGTGAGGGCCTGGACGACCTGGTCGTAGGCGCCGAAGCCGCTCCATGGGCCGCTCTGGCCGTAGCCCGAGATCGACAGGTAGACGATGCGCGGATTGACCGCCCGCACGGCCTCGTAGCCGAGGCCCAGCCGCTCGGCCGTCCCCGGCCGAAAGTTCTCGATGAACACGTCGGCGTCGCGCAGCAGCTCGAGCAGCAGGTCGCGCAGGCGGGGATTCTTGAGATCGATGGCCAGCGACCGCTTGCCGGCGTTGAGCGTGGCGAAGGTGGTCGACATCTCGCCGTCGCCGGCATCGACGAAGCGCATGACGTCGGGCGCGCGCGGATTCTCGACCTTGAGCACGTCGGCGCCGAGGGCCGCGAGATACATCGACGCCGCCGGCCCCGCGATGACATGGGACAGGTCGATGACACGCAGGTTGGACAGGCTCTGTGACGCCATACGCTCCACGCTCCGGTTTCGCCAACGTCGACGCTACGGGACGGCGTGATAAGCCTGTAATAGTGTTAACCGAGCACGTGATATCGGAGGCTTATCATATGGACCATTTGCGGCTGCGCGCCCTGACGCTGGTGGCCACGCTCGGCGACACCGGCTCGCTGCACCAGGCGGCACGGCGCATGAACACCTCGCAGCCCGCCCTCTCGGTGATGCTGCAGGAGGTCGAGCGGGTGCTGGGCGGCCAGCTGTTCGAGCGCTCGCGCCGCGGCCTCGTGCCGACCGACAAGGGCGCCTATGCGATCCGCCAGGCCCGCCTGATGCTGGCCGACCTGCGCCGCGTGCAGGAAGAGTTCGCCGCGGACCGCAACGGCTGCGCCCTGCTGCGGGTCGGCGCCCTGCCGCTGCTCATGCTCGAGATCGTCCCGCGGGCGCTGGCGATGCTGCGCCGTACCGGGCCGGCCCTGCGTGTCGAGTTCCACGAGGGCGCGGCGTCCGACCTGCTGAGCGGTCTTGCCGAGGGCTCGCTCGACCTCGTGGTCGGGCGCATGCTGCCCGAGTTTGCCGACAATCCCGACCTCGAGCCGCGCTACCTGTTCACCGAATCGTTCTGCATCATCGGCGGCGCCCATCATCCCCTGGCGGCGCGGCGCAAGATCGCCTGGACCGAACTCGGTGCGGCCGACTGGGTGCGGGCCCCCTCCAACACCGCGCTCAGCGACTTCTTCGTCGAGGCCTTCCAGCGCCAGGGGCTGACGCCGCCGCAGCCGATCTACCAGTCGGCATCGTTCTATTCCTGCATCACGATCCTGCTGACCTCGGAGTGCCTGATGATGGTGCCGCGCGAGGTCGGCCGGCATTTCGCGCAGCAGGCCGCGATCCGCATCCTGCCGGTCAAGCTCGGCGAGGCGTCGGCGCCCTTCTCCATCGTCAAGCGCCGCTCGCGCGCCGACACGCCGGCAACGACGGCCTTCGCCAAGGCCGTCGCGCAGGCGCTGCGTAACCGACAGCGATAGCGTAGGAGTAAGCGCATGCTGCCGCTCGATCCTCTCGTTCTCGGCTTCCTGGTGGCGTTGGGCGTCGGCCTGCTGATCGGCATCGACCGCGAGCGCAAGAAAGGCGAGGGCCCGGCGCGTGCCGCCGCCGGCCTCAGGACCTTCACCCTGGCGTCGCTGGCGGGTGCCGCCGGCATGGCCGTTGGGCAGGAGCTGCTGCTGACGGCGGTGGTGCTGGGCGTGGCGGCCTTTGCCGGCCTTTCCTACTGGCACACGCGTGAAACGGACCCTGGTCTCACCACCGAGATTGCGCTGGTCGTGACGGCGCTGCTGGGCGGCCTGGCGATCCGCGAGCCAGCCTTCGCGGCCGGCCTCGGCGTGGTCGTCGCCGCTCTGCTCAACGCGCGCACGGCCCTGCATCGCTTCGTGCGCTCGGTGCTGACCGACACCGAGATCCGCGATCTGCTGGTCTTCGCCGCGGCCACGCTGGTCGTGCTGCCGATGCTGCCCGACCACCCGATCGGCCCCTATGGCGCGCTGAACCTGCGCACCATCTGGATCGTCGTCATCCTGGTGATGGCGGTCGGCGCCCTGGGCTATGTCGCCGTCCGAATCGTGGGCCCGCGGTTCGGCCTTCCGCTGGCAGGACTCGCCTCGGGCTTCATTTCGAGCAGTGCCACGATCGGCGCCATGGGCGCGCGGGCCGCCAAGGAGCCCGAGCTCGCCGCGTCGGCAGCCGCAGGCGCCGTGCTCTCCTCGGTCGCGACGGTGGCCCAGCTCGCCATCCTGCTCGCCGCGACCAACATGGCGACCTTCAGGGCCTACCTCGCGCCGCTGATCCTCTCGAGCGGTGTCGCCGTTCTCTATGGCGGCGCCTTCATGCTCTGGACGATGAAGCAGAAGGCGGCACCCGACGAGGCGCCGGGCAGCGCCTTCAGCCTCAGGACGGCCCTCACCTTTGCGGCCATCCTGGCCGCCGTGCTCGTCCTCGCGGCTGCGCTTCAGGACTGGTTCGGCGAGGCCGGGGTCATTCTCGCCGCCGGCGCGGCGGGTTTCGCCGACACGCATTCCGCCGCCATCTCGGTCGCCGCCCTGGTGAGCGACGGACGGCTGCAGCCCGCGGCGACGGTCATTCCCATCCTGGCGGCCTTCACGACCAACACGCTGACCAAGATGGTCTTCGCCTTCAGTGCCGGCGGCGCCCGCTTCGCGCTCTGCGTCGTGCCCGGCCTCGTTCTGATGGTGATCGCGGCCTGGGCAGGCGCGCTGTTCGTGCCGTCGAACACCGCACCGTGAAACGCCGGGAACAGCGGGAAGAGTAAAGCAGCAGGAAGCGCTTCGGCCTGATCGCCGATTGGGCGAAGATCGCGACCACCATCATTTCCGACTGAGAGCTGGTCTTGCGTTCCCTCGTCTTTCTTCCCGGCTTCATGTGCGACCAGGATCTCTGGACCGATATGGTCCCCGATCTCGAAGCCCTGGGCTCCCTGCACTTCGGCAACGTCTATCAGGACTCCACGCTCGAGGGCATGGCGGCGCGTGTCCTGGCCGAGGCGCCCGAACGTTTCGTGCTGGTGGGCTTCTCGATGGGCGGCTTCGTGGCGCGCGTGCTGGCGTTGACGGCACCCGAGCGCGTCACCGGGGTCGCTTTCGTCGGCTCCTCCGCCCGCGGTTATTCCGACGAAGAACGCGCCCGCCGTCAGGCCGGCTATCGGCCCGGCGACCGGCCGCCTCCCACGGCGGGCCAGGTCACCACGGCCATGGCCCTGCATCCCGACCGCGAAACCGATCCTGTCCTGCTTGCCCGGCTGCGCGGCATGCAGCGGCGGCTGGGCCCGGAGGTGCGCAAGCGGCAGGCCGCCCTGGTCCGCCGCGACGGCTATGCCGACCTCGAGAGAATCACCTGCCCCTCGCTGGTGGTGGCCTGCCGGCAAGACCGCCTGCGCAGCTTCACAGAGACCGAACGCATGGCGCAGCACCTGCCCCATGCCAGCTTCGCCATCATCGAGGAGTGCGGCCACATGGCGCCGCTCGAGAAGCCGCACGAGCTCAGCGCACTGCTCGCCGGCTGGATCGGGCGAACGGGGATTTAGCCCTCATCGGACCGCGGACTTCCAGGTCCGCTCACGAGTGCGGGCCTGGAGGCCCGCGGTCCAGTGAGCCAGCCCAGCTGCCATATCTTTGTCTTGGTTTCGGGCGTACCGTCGCCGCCATGAGCGAAGCGCAAGCCTTGATCGCCGTCCTGCAGAAGTCGGCCGATGCGGCCTGTGTGGCGGCGCTGGGGCGGCTGGTTCAAGAAGCTCCTGACCGGCTGCTCAGCCGCATCAACGTGCTCGACTTCGCCCGACGCGAGAGCCTCGACGAGGAGCGCGTGATTGCGATGTTCCTGCATGCCGCTCAGGTCGGCCTGTTCGACATGTCGTGGAACGTGGTGTGCCCGAGCTGCAGCGGTGTGCTGGACGCCAATACCTCGCTGAAGACCGTCCGGTCCGACGACTATTACTGCGCCTTCTGCAATCTTCACAACGAGGCGACCCTCGACAACATGGTCGAGGTGAGCTTCACGGTGAGCCCGCGCGTGCGCCGGATCGCGGCGCACAAGCCCGATGAGCTGCCGATCTGGGAGTATCACCGCCAGATCTTCTGGAGCACCGGTATCGACCTGCCGCAGGACGATCTCGACGCCATCTTGCAGAACCTCACGCTCGACGCCGTCGAGCTGCCGGCCGGCGACAAGGCCCTGCTGTCGCTGCAGTTGCCGGAAGGTTTCGTCATCCTGCTCGAACCGGTCACCCATACTGCGCACTACATCGACGTGAAGGGCGAGCCGACACGCGACCGGCAGAACGTGACCCTGGTCTATACCAACACGCGCGGCACGTCCGACAAGCTGGAGCTGCGGCCGGGCCCGGTGCGGCTGTCGCTGGAGAACCGCGCCGACCTGCGCATCCTGCCGACGATCTGGCAGGGCAGCGAGGAGTTCGATGCCCTGACCAGCCGGCGGCGGCCATTCCTCACGGCCAAGCGGCTGCTGTCCAACCAGACCTTCCGCGACATCTACCGCACCGACACGATCGAGGTCGACCAGCGGCTGAAGATCACCAGCCTCACCTTCCTGTTCACCGACCTCAAGGGCTCGACCGAGCTCTACGAGCGGGTCGGCGACCTGGTCGCCTTCGACCTGGTGCGCGAGCATTTCCGGACCTTGAACGAGATCGTCGCGGCCGAAGGCGGTGCTGTCGTGAAGACCATCGGCGACGCGGTGATGGCGACCTTCCTGACGCCCGACCATGCACTCTCTGCCGCCCTGCGCATGCGCGAAGCCATGCGGCGGCTGAACGAAACCCGCACCAGCGAGGACCTGCTGCTCAAGATCGGCATCCACGAAGGGCCCTGCCTGGCAGTCAACCTCAACGAGCGGCAGGATTATTTCGGGCAGACCGTGAACATCGCCTCGCGCGTCCAGGGTCTCGCCCAGACGCGCTCGATCCTGGCGACGGCGCCGGTCATAGAGAACGCGCGCAGCGCCGAGCTGCTCGAACGCAATGGCCAGAAAACGGCGGTGCAGAGCCAGGCCCTGCGCGGCATCGCGTCGGAAGTCGCGGTTTACGAGATCCCCTGAGGACGGCCGCATTTCTGCCCCTGTGAAGCCAGGCGAGTGGCTCCAGGGGACCGATCACTTTCGCGAGACCGCCCGCCCAGCAAGGACTCAGGGCCTGAACCGGATGTAGGGTCGTGCCATGAGTGAAGGTCAAGCCCTGTTCGCAGTCCTGCGGCAGTCGGCAGACGCCGACACCGTCGCCGCCCTGGAGCGGCTGGTCGCCACGGCCCCCGACCGGGAGCTCTGCCGCGTCAACGTGTTCGACTTCGCCCGGCGCAACAATGTCGGCGAAGACGAGACGATCTCGGCTTTTTTGCATGCCTCGCGGATCGGCCTGTTCGACATGTCGTGGAACGTGCTCTGCCCGGGATGTGGCGGCGTTCTCGACAGCAATGCCTCGCTGAAAAGCGTCCGCGCCGAGGAGTATGTCTGCGCGCTGTGCGCTGCAGGCTACGAGGCGACGCTCGACGAGATGGTCGAAGTGACCTTCACCGTGAGCCCGCGGGTTCGCCGCATCGCCGCCCATGACCCCGACAGCCTGCCGATGTGGGACTACCTCAGACAGATGTTCTGGGGGTCGGGGATCGACCTGCCGGCGGAGAGTTTCGACGACCTGATCGACGAGGTGACGGTCGACGCCGTCGAGCTGCCGCCCGGCGACAAGGCCATCCTGTCCCTGCAGCTGCCGTCCGAGTTCGTCATCGTCTTCGAGCCGGTGACGCATGCCGCCCGCTTCATCGACGTCAAGGGCGAGCCGACCCGCGAACGCCAGAACCTGTCGCTGGTGTTCAACAATCTCCACGCCCCCACCGGAACGATGGAGATGAGGCCGGGGCCGCTCAGGCTTCAGCTCGAGAACCGGACGGCGCGGCGCGCCCTGCCCGGCATCTGGATCGCCGGCGACAAGCTCCACGAGCTGCTGGGGCGGCGAAAGCGCTTCCTCACCGCCAAGCACCTGCTCTCCAACCAGACCTTCCGCGACATCTACCGCACCGACACGCTGGCCATCGACCAGCGGCTGAAGATCACCAGCCTCACCTTCCTGTTCACCGACCTCAAGGGCTCGACCGAGCTCTACGAGCGGGTGGGCGATCTCGTCGCCTTCGACCTGGTGCGCGAGCACTTCCAGGCGCTGCACGAGATCGTGGCGCTGGAAGGCGGCGCCGTGGTCAAGACGATCGGCGATGCAGTCATGGCGACCTTCGCAACGCCCGATCGGGCCCTTGCCGCGGCGCTGCGCATGCGCCAGGCCATGCAGGCCCTGAACGATACGCGCGGCCGCGAGGACCTGTCGCTCAAGATCGGCATCCACGAAGGGCCCTGCCTGGCGGTCAGCCTGAACGAGCGGCAGGACTATTTCGGGCAGACCGTGAACATCGCCTCGCGCGTTCAAGGCCTCGCCCTGTCGCGCTCGATCCTGGCGACCGCGTCGGTCATAGAGAACGAGCGCAGCGCCGAACTGCTCGAGCGCCACGGCCAGAAGCCCGCCATGCAGAGCCAGGCGCTCCGCGGCGTCGCCGCCGAAGTAACGGTCTACGAAATTCCTTGAAGGGCACACCTCTGTCTCCTCCCCCGCGCATCGCGCGGGGGAGGAGTTATGAGGCGCGGCGACGCATTCGCCGGGACAGCGACGCCGCCCCACCGAACAGAACGGCGACCGCGAAGGCCACCACGGCCGGCAGCCAGAGATCGATGAACGACACAATGCGTGCCCGGCTGGGATTGTCGCGGTCGTAGACGACCGTGACCGTGTCGCCTTCGGCGAAGTCGGTGCCGCTGCCGCCGCGGCCGTGGAACTCGATCTCGCGGCCCTCCTGGGTGGTGAAGCGCACCACCGGCGCATACGACGTCCGCTCGACGTCACGCCGCACCTCGCGGCCGGCCGGCGTGGTCACCTCTTCCGTGACGATGCTGCGGCTCTCGCGGATCTCAACCACCCGGCCTTCGGCGCGGGCTCCGGCGGCGTAGAGGTCGGTGGCACTCCACAGCGCGAAGATGCCGATCAGCAGCGCCGCCGCGCCGATCACAGTGAAGGCGCGTTCGCCCAGCAGCGCGATATCGCCGTTGCGCGACAATGCCCAGGCAACGACCCCGAACATCAGCCAGAAACCACCGAAGCCCAGGGTGATGATCGGCACCAGCCAGAGCCGCTCGAACGTGTCGAGCCGGACGTCCCGCGGATCCTCGGGCATGTAGAGCACGCCGACGAGATCGCCGCGCGAGAAGTCGGGCGCGCCGCTGCCAAGATCGGTCACCTCCTGCAGCTCGCCATTGGGCAGGCGGAAGCGCACCACGGGCGCGTACATGCTGCCCTCGCGCACGATGTCGACCACCACGCCGTCGGCGCGGTCGCCGTAGAGGACGTGGCGGAGATTACCCAGTGCCAGGAGGAGCCCGCCGGCCACGATCAACCCGCCGATGCCCAGGATCGTCCAGGCAATCGTGCGCCAGCCCGTGTCGAACGCCATGCCCAATCCTCCCGCGAGAGCGTCAGGCTGGCTGCTGCCGCTTGCGCAGGCTGTCGATCAGCGCCACCAGCCGGCTACCCTGCGGCGTCGTTGGATCGAGCAGCGCCTCGCGCGGCGTGTTCTCGGCCAGGCGGCTGATCTCGGTGAGGGCACGGATATGCTGGCGTCGGGTCAGGCGATACTCCGAGGACCTGTGGTGGAAGAACAGGCGGGCGAGCCGGCCGTCGCCCACCAGAGCATTGAGCTCGGTCGCCGTCACATAGACCAGGAAGCAGATGAGGATCCAGACATGGACCGCCACGAAACGGTGCCAGGTGAATGCCGCGATCTCAGCCTGGAAGGCTGCACCGAATCCGCCAGTGTCCATGGCAAAGTGCACCAGCTTCTCGAGAAAGCGCACCACCAGCACGACCAGCGAATAGAAGACCGTCTTGTAGAGGATCGGCTGGATGAGCGGCGCGCCGCGGAACTTGTCGATCAGGCGCACCTTGTCGACAACCAGCACGACCTTGCCCACGACCAGGGCCGTCGTGCTGGCCAGCAGGAAGTTCGACAGCTTGAACCAATAGTCGTGCACCAGCAGGTCGGTGGTGAGCACGATCAGGTTGAAGGCGACGAAGAAGTAGAGCGTGGGCGGCAGCAGGTGGCGGATGATCCGCATCCAGCCACGGAAGAACTGCATTGGAAGCGAGGCGATCTCCACGCTCACATGCGCCCCCCGTCGACCACGAAGTTCTGCGCCGTCACCAGCCGGCTGTCGTCGGCCGCCAGCCACAGAACCATGCGGGCAATGTCGGGCGGATAGACCTTTTCCTTCAGGCACTGCGCCGTCATCAGGCCGGCCTCGGCTTCCGGCGTCAGCCACAGGTCGATCTGGCGCTGGGTCATGATCCAGCCCGGCGTCAGTGAATTGAGGCGGATCCGGTCGGGCCCGAGGTCGCGCGCCAGGCCGCGTGTCATGCCGATCACCGCCGCCTTGGCCGACTGGTAGACCGAGAGCCGGGGCGTCATGGCGTGATAGCTGACGGAGCTGAAGTTGACGATCGAGCCGCCGCCCGCCTTCTTCATGCCGGGCACCACCGACTGGATGGCGAAGTATTGATGGCGCAGGTTGACGGCGATGCGCTCATCCCAGAATTCCGGTGTCACCTGGTCGATCGTGTGCCGGTCGTCGCGCGCGGCGTTGTTCACCAGCACCGTGAAGTCGCCGAGTTTGCCCGCCATCTGGGCGATCGTCGCTTGATAGGCCGCCAGATCGCGTATGTCGCATTTGGCGAAGAGCGGCGCGGGATGGCCCGCTGCCTTGAGCTTGTCGACCAGCGCCCGCGAGGCCGGCACGTCGATGTCGACGAAGCCCACCTTGGCGCCCTGCTCGGCGAAATGCTCGACGATCGAGGCGCCGATCCCCGAGCCGCCACCCGAGACGAACACGGACCGGCCGGCGAGGCTGGGATAGATGGCGAAAGGTGGCATCGGATTCCTCATAAGAACGACAGACGGAAGGCGATCTCGCCCGTGAGTGTCGCCCCGGCGGCCAGCCGGGTCGTCCCGACGGCGCCGTTGGCGTGGCTCACCGGCTCGACACAGAAGAACGGCTGGCCAATCGGGACACGGGCCGGAACATAGATCACCAGATGCCGGAACGCTTGTGTCGCGGAGAGGTCCAGCCGCAATCCCCGACGCGGCCAGGTGATGACGGCGCGGCCGTCCCAACCGTCGAAACAGTGATCGAGGTTCAGCCCGTCGACCGGCCGCGATGCAGAGAAGTCCCAGACCGACGGCAACGGCATGTGCTCGAGCGGCAGCACTTCGGAGTCGGTTCGCCACACGCCCCCAAGGTTGCAGGCGAGCTCGCTGTCGGGATCGCGCCGAAAGAAAGGATGCAGGCCAAGCCCCGCCGGCACAGGGCGATCCTCGAGATTGTCCAGCGACAGGCGCACCGTGAGACCGGCCTCGTCGAGCGTAAAAAGCTGGGTGGCGCGGTAGCGGAACGGCCAGCCTGTCCCTCTTCCATCCGACTGGCTCTCACCTGATTTCCCATCGTACTGGTAGACGAGCTCGGCCGAGCGCGCATTGTGGCGTGCGACGGTCCAGGCCCGCGACCAGCCGTCGCCGTGGATGGGATGGCGAATGCCGGGCCAGTTGGGCGCGAGGTTGATCTCTTCACCGTCAAACGCGAGACGACCGTTCGCGATGCGATTGGAAAACGGCACGAGCGGATAGCAGGCCGCGTCCTTGCCGGTGCCCGACGCCAGCGCCTCCGGCGATGCCGGACGCAGCACGTCGCCTGCCGCGCCGCCCTCCCCCAGCACGGCGAAGCGGGCGATGGCACCACCGGCTTCGGGCGCCAGATCGACCGCGAGCCGATCGGTCCGCAACGACAAGAGCTGCATCGGTTCTCTCTTCTCCCTCGTCTCGTTCACTTCGTCCCGCTCACCGTGGCGCAGTTTTTGCTCGGTTGCACCTATGTCGTGCGGCGAGGCGGTGATAGGCTTTCGCCAACCTGATCCGTGGAGCCATCGCATGCGTGACGATGTCATCGGTAAGTGGGAGTTGAGTCGCCGCCGCGTTCTCGCCGCCACCGCAGGCCTCGGCCTGCTCGGCCGTTCCGACCTCGCCTTCGGCCAGCCGAGCGGTCCCTGGAGCCAGCCCCCACGCAGCAAGGTCGACCGCCTCAACTTCGTGGTCTGGACCTACGGCGACATCTACACGCGCATCGCCAAGCAATTCGAGGCCGATTGGGGCGTCAAGGTCGATTCGACGATCTCCTCGTTCAACGACCATCCGACCAAGCTCACGACCATGTTCGCCGCCGGCGAGAAGATCGACGTCTCGCAGTCCTCGCCCTTCTCGTTCCCCAACTTCGTGAACCAGGGCCTGGTCGAACCGATCGACGACCTGCCGGGCGCCGCCGAGTACATCAAGGACTTCACGCCCTTCACCAAGCAAGTGGCGACCATCCAGGGCAAGACCTTGGGGCTGCCCTACTTCTCGGCCGTCTGGGTGTGGAACTACTACGCCGACATGCTGGAGAAGCTGAAGATCGACAAGCCCTTCGCCAGCTACGACGAATTCATCGAGCATTGCGTGAAGGCCAAGAAGGACGGCGTGTCGCGCTATCCGGTCCTGTGGGTCGCCGGCGTCGGCCTCGAGCAGCTGCCCGGCACCTGGTACCAGATGACCTGGAACCGCGGCGGCACCTTCTTCGACAAGCAGGGCAACCACATGCTGGGCGCTGGCTCGATCGCCCGCGAGACCCTGAAATGGTGGGCCAACACGTTCGAGAAGGGCCTGGATATCTCGGATCCGGAGTCGCTCAAGGTCCAGTTCACCACCTCGGCCAAGGCTTTCGGCGCGGGCAAGAATCTCTATCGCGGCCCCAACCATCATTACGGGCTGAACGTCGCCAACGATCCGGCCCAGTCGCCGATCGCCGGCAAGGTCAAGGTCATGGGTTCACCGGGCGACGGAAAGACGATCGGCGTCACGCACGTCTACTTCCTGACGACCGCCAATCGCGACAAGGAATGGGGCTGGAAGCTGCTGCAGTATCTCGGCGGCCGCACCAAGGACGGCACCTACACCCAGGCGATCGGCCTCGCCAAGGACGCGATGCTGGGCTCGGGCTTCACCTCGGTGATGCAGAGCGATGCGGTGAAGCAAGGCTGGGCGCCGTGGGGCGACGTACCGGCCATCCTCAAGATCTGGGACCAGGCGGCCTATATCGGCGAGGTCTGCTCGTCGGTCTATCAGCCCTGGCACTTCCCCTGGACCGACCAGCTCAACATCGAGGTCCAGAAATGCCTCACCGGGCAGATCACGGCCGATCAGTGTTGCGACAACCTGATCAAGGGCATTGCCGACGCCAAGCGCAAGGTCTGATCCCCTGACCACTCAGGCACCAGGACTTGCCCTTGCGCGGCCGGCCCGTCGGCCGTGGCGGCAGCGCGAGATGTCGGCCGGCGCCTTCGCGTTCTTCATGAACGTGCCGACCCTGATCTTTCTCGGCCTGGTGCTGGCCTATCCGGTGATCTACGCCGCCTATCTGTCGGTCCATCAGGTCGGCCTGGCGCAGCTGCGGCGCGGTGTCTTCGCCTTCAACGGCTGGACGAATTACGGCCGCGTCCTGGAAGACCCGCTGTTCTGGGTCGCCATCAAGAACACCTCGATCTTCACCGTCATCACCGTGGGCAGCGAGGTGGTGCTGGCCGTGTTGATCGCCCTGCTGCTCAACCAGGCGGGGGTGTGGACGTCGCGCATCACGCGATTCCTGATCCTGCTGCCTTACGCCATCCCGCCGATCGCCAACGGCCTGATCTGGTCATTCCTCTACAGTTTCCAGTTCGGCTTTCTGAACCGCATCCTGTTCACCCTCGGCCTGATCGACGAGCCGATCAACTGGGCGGGCAATCCCGACACGGCGCTCTATGCCGTCACCGTGCCCTATATCTGGCGGACGCTGCCCTTCGCCATCATCCTGGTGCATGCCGCGCTGCAGGGCATTCCGCGCGACCTCTACGAGGCGGCCGCCGTCGACGGCGCGCGCGCCTGGCACCGCTTCTGGCACATCACCCTGCCGCTGCTGCGGCCGATCATCGCCATTATCCTGGTGCTGCGCACCGCGTTCGCCTTCGCGGTGTTCGAGGAGATCCTGGCCATCACCCAGGGCGGGCCGGGCGACGCCACCTGGGTCGCTGCCTGGTACAGCTACAAGATCACCTTCTCGCCGCCGAACAATTTCGGCATGGGCTCGGCCTCCGCCTTCATCCTGACCCTGATGATCGGCATCGTGGCCCTCGTCTACATGCGGCTGGTCTATCGCCGGGTGACGCTCTGATGTTTGCGACATCGCGCACCACCAAGCTCATCCTCCACATCGCCAACCTCACGGTGATCGCCTTCATCCTGCTGCCCCTGGTGGCGGTGCTGATCGGCAGCATCCAGTCGGAGAAGGCGCTGCAGGCCGACACGCGCCGCCTGCTGCCGCTCGAATTCACGCTCGACAATTTCACCGTCATCCTGACCAAAGGCGAACAGAAGGGCCGGATCTTCGAGCAGGTCACGTATCTGCCCGACAACATCAAGAATTTCTACACGGCCTTCCTCAATTCCACGATCGTGGCCGGGTCGGTGACGATCCTGACCCTGCTGTTCGGCTCGCTGTCGGCCTACACCATCGCCCGGCAGCGCTTCCGTTGGACGCTCTTCCTGCTGCAGGCCAACATCGTCGCCCGCTTCGTGCCGGTGATCGTCCTGATGATCCCGCTCTATGTGGTGATGCGCTCGATCGGCCAGCTCAATTCGCTGAGCGGCGTCATCATCGCCGAAACCGCCTTCCTGCTGCCCTATGCGATCCTGATCCTGGCGCCCTACTTCGATACCATTCCCGCCGAGCTGGAGGAGGCGGCACGCATCGACGGCTGCTCCCGCTTCAGCGCCTTCGTGCATGTCGTGCTGCCGCTGGCGACCCCGGCGCTGGCGGCCTGCGGCGTGATCATGTTCATCATCTCCTGGCACGAACTGCTGATCCCGCTGATCCTGAACGCCCGGCCGGACGTGATGACCCTGCCCGTGGTGATCGCCAGCCTGGTCGGCGACGTCCATGTCTTCTTCAACCTGATGATGGCGATCTGCCTGCTGGCGCTGGCACCAACGGTGATCCTGGTGGCGCTGCTGCAGAAGTACATCGTCGAGGGCCTGTCGGCCGGCGCCGTGAAGGGGTGACGGCAAGTATTTCCGGGAGAGCGCGACTCTACTCGAAGGCCTCACCCTGAGGAGCGGCCGCAGGCCGCATCTCGAAGGGTCGGCCTCAGGCGTGGTGCTCGTTCCCACCCTTCGAGACGCCGCGCTAGCGCGGCTCCTCAGGGTGAGGTCGTTGTTGGTTCGCCCAAAGTAAGCGCCAGTGAGTGCCGCGGTCCCAGCAAAACGCTAAGCCGCCCAGCGATACAGTGACCGGCGGCACAATAAATTCCCGCTCCATTTGCCGGCCGGCCTATGATCCGTCCGTCTTCAACCACCCCCGAGGGAAGGAAACGGACTGATGTCGACGAATATGCTGAAGAAGCGGCTGCAGGCGGGCAAAGCGTGCGTCAATGGCTGGCTGGCCATCCCCGACGGCTTCTCGGCGGAGACCATGGCGCAATGCGGCTGGGACAGCGTCACGGTCGACATGCAGCACGGCGTGCAGGATTACCATTCGATGGTCCGCTGCTTTCAGGCGATGGACAAGCATCCGATCACGCCGCTGGTGCGCGTACCGTGGAACGAGCCCGGCATCGTCGGCAAGGTGCTGGACGGCGGCGCCTGGGGCGTGATCTGCCCGATGGTGAACAACGTCACCGAGGCCAAGGCGCTGGTCTCCTATTGCCTCTATCCGCCCAAGGGCAAGCGCTCCAACGGCCCGATCCGCGCCGGCGCCTACGGCGAGGCCACGCCCTACCAGGCGATCGCCAATGACGAAGTGCTGGTCATCCCGATGATCGAGACGCAGGAGGCGATCGACAATATCGACGCCATCCTCGACGTGCCGGGCATCAGCGGCATCTATGTCGGCCCCTCCGATCTCGGCCTGTCGCTGGGCCTCAAGCCCATGCTCGACCGCGAGGAGCCGCAGATCCTCTCGATCTACGACAAGCTGCTGGCCGCCACCAAGAAGCGTGGCCTGTTTGCCGGCCTGCACAACGGCACGGCCTCCTACGCCGCCAAGATGATCGGCAAGGGCTTCCGCCTCGTCACCATCGCCAACGACAGTGGCTTGATGGCCCAGGCCGCCCGCGCCGCCGTCAACCAGACCCGCAAGGAAGCGGGCGAGGTCGCGGCGAAGTAGGCGCGCCGAAGCACACGTGATGGCCGTGCGCTACGCCAACGCGCGGCTGCCCGACGGCAGCCAGCACCACATCGAGGTCGAGCGAGGGCGGATCGCCGCCCTCCTCCCGATCTCGGCCCCGCCGACCGGCAAGGATACGGTCGACCTCGGCGAAGCCTTCGTCCTGCCGCCGCTGGTCGACGGCCATATTCATCTCGACAAGACCCTGCTCGGCCTGCCCTGGGTGCCCAACCAGGCCACCGGCAACCAGGTGGCCGACCGCATCGAGGCTGAACGCAAAGTCCGCGCGGCACGCTCCCTGCCCGAAGCCGAGACCGGCGCCAATCTGGTGCGCCAGGTGATGGCGAGCGGCACCTTGCACATGCGCACCCATGTCGACATCGACAACCAGCTCGGGCTGCGCAATCTCCACGAGATCCTGAAGGTGCGCGAACGCTTCCGCGACCTCGTCACGATCGAGATCGTGGCCTTCCCGCAAAGCGGCGTGCGCCGCTCGCCAGGTACCGCCGAGCTGCTCTACGCGGCGATCGCCGAAGGTGCCGACCTGGTGGGCGGGCTCGATCCCGTCGGCATCGACGGCGACCAGGACGGCCATCTCGACGCGATCTTCGGCGTTGCCGGCAAGCACGGTGTCGGCGTCGACATCCATCTGCATGACGGCGGCGACGGCGGCATCGCCGAGATGCGGGCGATCGCCGAGCGCACTGAGGCGGCCGGCCTGCAGGGCAAGGTAGCGATCAGCCATGCCTTTGCGCTGGGTTCCGTCCCGACCGACACCGCGGCCCGCACCGCCGACCTTCTCGCCCGCGCCGGCATCGCCATCATGAGCCACGGACCGGGAGGCGCCACCATCCCGCCGCTCAAGCTCCTGAAGGAACACGGCGTCGAGGTGTTCGGCGGGTCCGACAATATCCGCGATGCCTGGTCGCCCTTCGGCAACGGCGACATGCTGGATCGCGCCATGATGATCGCCTATCGCGCCAACTTCCGGCACGACGCCGAACTGGCGTTGGCCTTCGAGATGGTGACGGCGGCGGCCGCGCGTGTGCTGGGTCTCGCCGATTACGGCCTCCGGGCCGGCGGCCCGGCCGACTTCGTCGCCGTCGAGGCGGCGACCCTGGCCGAAGCCGTGGCCACTCGCCCGCGGCGCAAGCTGGTGGTAAAGGCAGGGCGCGTCATCGCCCGGGATGGCGCCCTCGCTTCCTGACTTTCAGGACTCATCATGGCGTCGCGTCAGGCCGTGCTCGGCATGGAGCAGGCTGCGTTCTTCTACGGCTCGGGCCGTGTCTTCGAAAACGTGTCGTTCCTGCTGGACGATGCGCGCACGGCGCTGGTTGGCGAAAACGGCGCCGGCAAGTCGACCCTGCTGAAGTGCCTGACCGGCGCGCTGGAGCTCAATGCCGGCAAGGTGATCCGCTCCCGGGGGCTGCGGATCGGCCAGGTGCCGCAGGACATTCCGGCCGCGCTCAGCGAACGTGCGGTGCGCGACGTGCTGGGCGATGCCCTGGCCCGGGCCGGCCAGGACGGCGATTACTGGCGGATCGACGTGCTGTTCGACGAGATCGGCGTCGACCAGGCCACCCTCGACAAGCCCTTCGGCACCTTGTCCGGCGGCTGGCAGCGGCTGCTGCTGATCGCGGCGGCGGCGCGGCTGGAGGAGCCCGACATGCTGGTGCTCGACGAGCCGACCAACCATCTCGACCTCGCCAACATCAACACCCTGGAGCGCTGGCTGACAGTCGACTTCGCCGTGCCCATGCTGATCGTGAGCCACGACCGCGAGTTCCTCGACCGCGTCACCGAGCGCACCCTGTTCCTGCGCAGCGACGGCATGCATGCCTTCAAGACCCGCTTCTCCGTGGCACGCGAGGAGCTGCTCCGTCGCGACGCCACGGCGGCGGCACGCGCCAAACAGGAGGACAAGGAGATCAAGCGGCTGGAACAGGCGGCGGCGCGCTACAAGGTCTGGGCGGTCAAGAACCCCGACCTCAACAAGCGCAAGAACGCCGTCGAAAGCCGCATCGCCCGCATCGAGAAGGAGCGCACCCAGACTTACGTCGCGCGCGAGCGCCGGCTCGAGCTCGCCGACGGCGACATCGACGCAAGGGTGGCGCTGCGCCTCTCGGGGCTCGAAATCACCGTACCGCAATCGACGCGCAAACTGATCGCCATCGACCGGCTGGCCATCGCTGCCGGCGAGCGGGTGGCGCTGCTCGGCATCAACGGCGCGGGCAAGTCGACCTTGCTCGCGACCTTGGCTGCCGCCTTCGATCCGGCGCGCGAGCATTACGACAGCCAGGCGGCGGTGCGCTTCAACCCGGCCTGCCGGCTGGTCTATTTCGACCAGACAATGGCCGACCTGCCGACCAAGCAGTCGATCCTCGACTACGTGGTGGAGGCCGACGGCATCACCGAGAAGGACGCGATCCGCCAGCTGGCCGGCGCCGGCTTCGCCTTTGCCCGCGTGGGCGAGCCGATCGGCGTGCTGAGTCACGGCGAGCGGGCGCGGCTGGTTTTCCTCAAGATGAAGCTCTTGCGGCCCAACTTCTACGTGCTCGACGAGCCCACCAACCATCTCGACATCGAGGGCCAGGAAGATCTCGAGGAGCAGCTCGAGAAGAGCGACGTCTCCTGCCTGTTCGTGAGCCACGACCGCTTCTTCACCCGCACCGTGGCGACCCGCTTCCTCGAGATCCGCAAGGGCCGCCTGGTCGACGTCGACGACGCCGACGCCTTCTTCGACGCGCAGGTGTAGACGACAGGTTCCCTTTCAAACGTCCTCTCCGCCGCGCAGCGGGGGAGAGGAAGGGACCCGTTGCGCAGCAACGGGGAGGTGAGGTGGTGTCGATCACTGGAATGGTGCTCGAATTGGGAGACCTTTGACGCACCTCACCTTCCTCACGCTACACGACTTCTCCTTAATTTTTGAGAACGCTCGCCGCTCTGGATGTCCGCTTGTCGGCAACGACCGGCGCAATCCCGAGGGCACGATCGACACGGCGCGCGATTGGGATATCGAACAAGGACATCGACGAGATCTTAGAGAAAACTCGTATGCGAGGCTCACGATAGCCGTCAACGTGATCTTTCTCGCCTGAGGCCAGATTGAGGGCACGGCCGAGATCAGGAAGGCTGCATCCGTCCGGTAGGCGTAAAAGCGCCGCACATCACCTTGGTCTAAACAAGGCTACTCCATTCGCACGCAATTTCCGCTATCCACACCACCTCACCTCCCCGTTGCTATGCAACGGGTCCCTTCCTCTCCCCCGCTGCGCGGCGGAGAGGACGTATGAGAAGCAGTCCGACGATTTAAGTCACGATCTCGCCGCGGAAGGCCCAGCGGGTCATGCGCTTTTCGATCAAGGCGCAGACGGCGTACATCAGCACGCCCATGATGGCGATGGCGAACAGGCCGGCGAAGGTGGTGGGCGCGTCGTTGCGCGCGCTGGCCGACAGCATCAGGAAGCCGATGCCGTTGTTGCCGCCCACCGTCTCGGAGATCACAGAGCCGATGAAGGCCAAGGTGATCGCCACCTTGAGGCTGGCGAAGAGGTACGGCATGGCGCGCGGAATGCCGACCTTGGTCAGAATCTCGATACGCGTGGCGCCCAGGCTGCGCAGCACGTCGCGCATCTCGGGCTCGATGGTGGCAAGGCCGGTGGCGACGTTGACCACGATCGGGAAGAAGCTGATGGCGAAAGCCGTTATGACGGCCGGCAGTGCGCCAACGCCCACCCAGATCATCAGGATCGGCACGATCGCCACCTTGGGGATGGCGTTGAAGGCGATCAGCAACGGATAGAGGCCGGAATAGACGAACGGCGAGGCGCCGATCGCCAGCCCCAGCAGCAGGCCGCCGGCAATCGCCAGCAGGAAGCCGATCATCGTGGTCCACAACGTGTCCCAGGAATAGGCCATCAGCACGTCGAAGCGCTGGAAGAAGACCAGGAAGACCTTGCTGGGCCGCGGCAGGATGATCTCGGGCACCGCGAAGACGACGCAGGCGATTTCCCACACGACCAGGAGCCCGGCCAGAACCAGCCAAGGCATGGCGATCTTCAGGGCGTCGCGCCGGAGCTCGGTCATGCGTGCTCCTGATGGATACGGTCGCGCAGCTCGTGGACCAGGTCGACGAAATGCGGCTCGAAGGTGGTGGCCAGAGTGCGCGGACGTGGAATGTCGATCTTCTTGGCCATGACGATGCGGCCGGGCCGCCGGCTCATGACATAGACGGTGTCGGCGAGATAGACCGCCTCGCGCAGGTCGTGCGTCACCAGCACGCCGGTGAAGCGCTTCTCCAGCCACAGCGCCTGCATGACGCCCCACAGCTCCTCGCGCGTGAAGGCGTCGAGGGCGCCGAACGGCTCGTCGAGCATCAGGAGTTCGGGCTCGTGGATCAGGGCGCGGCAGAGGTTCGAGCGCTGCTGCATGCCGCCTGAGAGCTGCCAGGGAAACTTGTCGGCGAAGTCCTGCAGGCCGACCGTCTTCAGCAGCCTCATGCCGCGCTCGACATATTCGGCGCGCGCCTTGCGGAAGCGGCGCTTGTGCGGCTCCACCACCTCCATGGGCAGCAGGATGTTGTCCATGGTGGTGCGCCAGGGCATCAGGGTCGGGTTCTGGAACGCCATGCCGACGCCCTTGATCGGCCCCGTCACCTTGGCGCCGGCCACATGGACCTCGCCGCCCGACGGCGGCAGCAGGCCGGTGACCAGCTTCATGATGGTGGACTTGCCGCAGCCCGACGGACCGACGACGGCGATGAATTCGCCCTTGTCGATTCCCAGGGTCGCGTCGGCAAGGGCGACGGTGCTTTCCTTGCCGAGGCGGTAGGTGAGGCTGACGCCCTTGAGGTCGACGAACGCCACGGCCTAGTTGGAGACCATGCGGTCCGCCTTGGGCGGCAGGTACTGGTTGGAGAAGACCTTGTCCGGCGCCGGTGCGTTGGGCAGGCCATAGGCCTCCGAGACTTCCTTGACGGCGCGCGCGAAGCGGGCGGGATCGACGTCGCCCAGGCCGTTGGCCTTGACGTAGGGCGTCAGGATGTTGGTCTCGAGCGAGATCTTGAGGCGCTCCAGCTCGAGCTTCTCGTCGATCAGCGGATCGCGCTTCTTGGCGGCAGCGACGCCGAGCTGCGGATTGGCGATGACGTCCTTCCAGCCCTTGATGGTGGCGGCGACGAAGCCCTTCACCGCCTTCTCGTTCTTCGCCATGTCGGGCGAGATCACGATGCCGTTGCCGTAGACGTCCATGCCGAAATCGACATAGCGCATGGCGACGATGTCCTCGAAGGCCACGCCGCGCGCCCGAAGGTCGAGCATCGAGGAGAAGTAGTGGCCGGAGACGAAGTCGACCGAGCCCTGCACCAGGCTCTGCTCGCGCAGCTGCGGCGTCAGGTTGACGTGTTCCCACTTGGAGATGCCGTTCTTCTTGGCGAAGGCCGGGAAGAGGCGGAACGAGGCGTCGAACACCGGCGCGCCGAGCTTCTTGCCCTCGAGGTCCTTCGGCGTCTTGATGCCGCTCTTCTTCAGAGCATAGACGCCGAACGGCGCGAAGTCGTAGGCCATGAACACGCAGAGCACTTCCTTGCCCGGGTTCTTGGCGTTGTACTCGATGGTGGCGTTCACGTCGGCGAAGCCGATCTGGTAGGCGCCGGTGGCGACTCGCTGGACCGCACCGGCCGAGCCCTGGCCGGGATCCATCGTGACGTCGAGCCCCTCGGCCTTGTAGTAGCCCTTCTCCAGCGCCACCAGGAACGGCGAGGTCGGCCCCTGGAACACCCAGTCGAGCGTGAACTTGATGGGGGTCTGGGCGTAGGCCGGCAGGCTCCCCAGCGCCAGCGCAACGGCCGTCGCAGCAGCCAGCGGCTTGGCCAGCAGTTTGGCGATCTTGTTCATGTGATTCCCCGTGAACTCCCTGTTCCGGACTCTTAGGCGGACAGAACACATCCGCCAAGGGGATATCAGGCAGATTCTATGCCAGCCGGTGCCATGGCCTAGCCGACGCCCAGCATCCCCCCGATCAGGCGAAAGACATGCAATTTCGTCCAGATGTCCGCAGGGGCAAAGCTCGGGCGCGCCCGCATGGCGCGCCAATAGCGTGCCAGCGCCGGCCGCTTCTGCAGCTCGGCGCCCATGCCGACGAATTCCATGCGGGCGAGGAACACGGTCCAAACCACGTCGGCTGCGCCATAGGCAGGCGGCACGAGCACGGCACGGCCATCGCGAAGCGTCTGCTCGAGGCGATCCAAGAAGCCGACCGCCTCGGCGCGACGGGTCTCGGAGAGCCGCGCGACGGCCTCGGGGTCGAAGGCGTGGATGCGCCCGGCAAAGACTGCGGCGCGCTCCTCATAGACCTTGGCGAGGTCGGGATTCCGGGCGGCACGTTCGAGGAGGCGGCGACGGACCGATTCGAGCCGCTTGGGAATCATGATCCGCGCCATCGGGTTGCGGGCGAGAAGCCCGCCGAAGGTCAGCTCCTCGATCGGATAGCCGTAGTGAAGGTCGAGCCAGGATTTCGTGTCGCCATCGATGGCCGCTTCGCTGACACCCAGCGCATACTCGGCGATGTCGCGGCTCTGGTCGATGATGCGGTCCGGCAGCACCAGCGTCGGCACGGTCATGTTCGGATTGAGCCGCACATAGTCCGGCTGCTGCTGGACCATCCTGAAATGGATGTCGATCATCATCGATTCGTAGGCGATCCCGCCTTCAACGAGCGCCAGGCGCGCGATCATGGAATAGTAGGACGACAGCGCGTGATAGAGGCGCGGCCTGGGTTCCAGCATGGGCTCCGGCATGCCCGATCATCACCTGTGTGAACCGCGGATGCAAAAGGCGGGTTGAGTCGCCTCAGGCTGCCTCGATGCCGGCCTGCTGGGTCGCCACGAGCCGGGAGAAGGCGCCGCCCTGCTCGATCAGTTCCTTGTAGCCGCCCTTTTCCACGACCCGGCCATGCTCGAACACCACGACCTGGGTGGCCTCGCGGATGGTCGACAGCCTATGGGCGATCACGAAGGTCGTGCGGCCCTGCATCAGCACCTTCAGGGCTTTCTGGATGCGGGCTTCGGTCACCGAGTCGAGCGCGCTGGTCGCCTCGTCGAGGATCAGGATGGGCGGGTCCTTGAGCAGGGCGCGGGCGATCGCCAGCCGCTGGCGCTCGCCGCCCGAGAGCGTGGAGCCGCGCTCGCCCACCATGGTGTCGTAGCCGTTGGGCTGGCGCATGATGAAGTCGTGCGCCTCGGCGAGCTTGGCGGCCTGCTCGAGCTCGGCCTGGGTGGCGTCGGGCTTGCCGATGCGCAGATTGTCGGCGATCGAGCGGTAGAACATCGTGCTGTCCTGGAACACGACGCCGATGTTGCGGCGGAGCGACTCAAGCTTGATGTCGCGATGGTCGACGCCGTCGATGCGGATCACGCCGGACTGGGCATCCCACATGCGGTGCAGCAGGGAGAGCGCCGTGCTCTTGCCCGCGCCGGTCGGGCCGACGAAGGCCACGGTGGCGCCTGCCGGCACGTCGAGGGAGAAGTGGACCAGCGCCGGGCGCTTGCCGTCGTAGGAGAAGTTGATGTCCTCGAAGGAGACGTTGCCCTTTGCGCGGCCGATGTCGATGCCGTGGGGGTTGTCCGGCACCGTCGACTGCGAATCGAGCACGCGGAAGAAATCGGCCAGCGCCGGCATCTGGAAGAAGATGCGGCTGACGAAACCCGAAGCCTGGTCCATGCGGCTGATCAGCAGGGTCGCGAAGCCCATGAAGCTCACGATCTCGCCGACCGTCGCCTCGCCCTTGGTGTAGAGCCAGGTGCCGAGCACGAAGATCAGGATCACTGTGACGGTCGAGGCGGCACGGGTCAGCACCGAGAGCAGCGCCCACCAGTTCAGCACCGGATACTGCGCATCGAGCGTCTCGCGCATGATGCGGTGCATCTCGCCCGCCTCGGCGCGCAGCCGCACGAAGCTCTGGATCAGGTGGATATTGCCCAGCGCATCGCCCGCCCGGCCGGCGAGCTGGCTGTGGAAGTCCTCGACCTGGTGCTGCAGGCGGTCGGTGCGGCCCACCACCCAGGCATTGGCCACGGCGAAGAACAGGATCAGCACGATCAGCAGCAGGCCGAGCCGCCAGTTCATGAACAGGCTGAGCGGCAGCATGATGAACAGCGCCACGAAGGTGGCGAGGTTCTCGCGGAAGAACGACAGCCAGATGCCGAACAGGTGGTCGACGCCGGTCAGCATGATCTTGAGCAGGCGTCCCGAATGCTGCCCGTGGTGAAAGGCGAAGGGCAGCACCAGCACGTGCTCGAAGAAGGTCGCCATGGCGCCCAGTCGACGGCGATGGGCCATGCGGTCGGCCTGCAAGGAGACGATGATGTTGGCGACGATGCCGCCGATGCCCACGATCGCCCACAGGATGAGGAGCTGGATCGCCTCCTGCCACAGCACGTCGACCGGCTTGTCGCGCGCCGAGCCCAGCAGGTCGACGACCTTGCCGAACAGGACCGGCTCGTAGAACTGCAGGCCGGCCACCGCGATGTTGGCCAGCGCCAGCGCAATCGCCAGCCCCCGCTCGGGCCGCAGCAAGCAGATCACCCGGCTGTAGACGCGAAAGAACTCCATGGGGCTGTTTTAGGGGCCTGTTTCAGCCGACGCTAGACCGTGTCATCCAGCGCGGAGGTTACTCCGCGCGGACCGCAGCGAGGGACCTTTCCTGATCAGCAAAGGTCCCTCGGCCTTCGGCCTCGGGATGACACCGAGTTTGCCTCAAGCCGCCTTCCCGTCGCCCAGGAAGCGTTCGACGGTGCGGACGAAGAAGCTGACGCCGAAGGGGATCGCCATGTCGTTGAAGTCGTAGCGCGGGTTGTGCAGCATAACGGCGTCCTTGCCGCCGCCGTTGCCCAGCCACACCATGGCGCCCGGCACCTTCTCCAGCATGTAGGAGAAATCCTCGGCGCCCATCCGCGAGGCGACCTTGTCGGTCGCGGCATGCTCGCCGCAGACGCCGGCGGCGATATCGAGGGCGAAGCGGGCACGCTCGACATCGTTCACCGTCGGCGGGTAGCCCGGCCGGTGCTCGACCTTGATCTCGACGCCGTGCATGCGGGCGGCGCCCTCGCAGATCTCGTCGATGCGCCGGCGCACCAGTTCGCGATTCTTCGGCGTCGTCGTGCGCGTCGTACCGCCGATATGGGCGCCGCCGGGGATGACGTTGTAGGCGGAGCCGGCGTTGAAGAAGCCGGCCGTCACGACCGCCGGCTCGACCGGGTCGACGTTGCGGCTGACGATGGTCTGCAGGGCGAGGATGATGTTGGCGCCGACGACCATGGGATCGAGCGTGGAATGCGGATGGGCGGCATGGCCGCCGCGGCCGATGATGTGGATGTCCCAGCGGTCGGCCGAGGCCAGAATCGGCCCGCCCTTGGCCACGATGTGACCGACCGGCAGGCCGGGCGTGTTGTGGATGGCGAACACGGCGTCGCAGGGGAACTTCTCGAACAGGCCGTCGTCGATCATCACCTTGGCGCCGCCGCCGCCCTCCTCGGCCGGCTGGAAGATGCAGTGCACGGCGCCCTCGAAGTTCTTGGTCTCGCTCAACATCTTGGCGGCGCCCAGCAGCATGGCGGTGTGCCCGTCATGGCCGCAGGCATGCATACGCCCGGCATTCTGCGAGCGGTGCGCGAAGTCGTTGGTCTCGTCCATCGGCAGGCAGTCCATGTCGGCGCGCAGCCCGATCGACTTCACCGAATTGCCCCTGCGCAGGGTGCCGACCACGCCGGTCTTGCCGAGCCCGCGGGTCACCTCGAAGCCCCATTCCTGCAGCTTGGCGGCGACGATGTCGGAGGTCCGGTTCTCCTCGAAGGCCAGCTCCGGATGGGCATGGATGTCACGGCGGATGGCGGTAATCTCACCCTGGATTTCAAGCGCACGAGGCAGGACGGGCATCACGTACTCCGGTTGGATCGGCGGGCATCTTAGCCCAAAGTAGCGGCATGTTGTCTCTGAAGGATGTCGAAGATGCCGCGGCCATCGTGATGGCTGCCATGCTGCCCACGGCGCAGTACGCCTGGCCGCTGCTCGCCGGCCGCACTGGTTGCGAGGTCTGGGTGAAGCATGAGAACCACACCCCGACCGGCGCCTTCAAGGTCCGCGGCGGGCTGGTCTTCATGGACCGGCTGAAGCACGAGCGGCCGGGCCTCAAGGGCGTGATCAGCGCCACCCGCGGCAATCACGGCCAGAGCATCGCGCTGGCCGCCGCCCGGGCCGGCACCGCCGCCACCATCGTCGTGCCGCACGGCAACTCGGTCGAGAAGAATGCCGCCATGCGGGCGTTCGGCGCCGAACTGGTCGAGGCCGGGCACGATTTCGACGCCGCCAAGGAAACCGCGATGCACCTGGCCGACGAGCGTGGGCTTGCCATGGTGCCCTCCTTCCATCGCGACCTGGTGCGCGGCGTGGCGACCTATGCGCTCGAACTCTTTCGCGGTGCCCCTGCCCTGGACACGGTCTATGTGCCGATCGGCCTGGGTTCGGGCATCTGCGGCACCATCGCCGTCCGCGATGCGCTGGGGCTCGCCACCAAGGTGGTGGGCGTGGTTTCGACCGAAGCGGCGGCCTACGCCCTCTCCTTCGCCGCCGGCAAGGTCGTGGCGACCAACAGCGCCAACACCATGGCCGACGGCATGGCGGTGCGCGTGCCCGATCCCGAGGCGCTGGAGATCATCCTGAAGGGGGCCGACCGCATCGTGCAGGTGAGCGACGCCGAGGTCGGGGCGGCCATGCGCGCCTACTACGAGGACACGCACCAGCTCACCGAAGGTGCAGGCGCCGCCTCGCTCGCCGCCTTGTTGCAGGAGCGCGAGCGTATGAAGGGCCGAAGGGTCGGGCTGATCCTGAGCGGCGGCAACATCGACCGGCCGCTCTATCTCAAGGTCCTCGGCGAACGGCCCCTTTAGCCGGCCTTCGACAATGGCGCGGCCGCCTCTTCCGAGGCCGACGCCATGGCGCGGCGCCTCGACGGCTTTTTCTTCATCACACGGATGATGGCCTTGCGCTTCAGCCAGTAGAACGCCGACGGAAATCGGGACTCTATGAACAAGACGGCCCTGTTCTCGAAAGAGGAGAGGTCCTTGGGGCGAAAGATCGAGGTCCCGTTGATGTCGCTTACCTTCAGCTTCATCACGCGCGTCTGAAACTGCAGGAAATCCCTCGAGAGCGGAATCGCGTGGCAGGTGATGGAAGAGCGCGAGTTGTGCGGATCCTGGCTCTTCAGGGAGCCATGTATGGTCAAGGCATTGAAGAACAGGACATCGCCCTTCTGCAGAAAGGGGGCTCGAATCTCCAGGGCGCTGCTTCTGATCTCCTCGACCACGGACAGGATGTAGGCCTCGTGATTCTCCGCGATATTGTTCGAGAGCGAATGATCTTTCAGCTTGATGCGCTGTGAGCCCGGGCAAACGAAAAGCCGGCCAGCTCTCGCACCGATGTCTTCGACCGCAATCCAGGCGGCGCACATTTCGCCGATCTTTTCGGAATCGAGATAGTAGCTGTCCTGGTGCTCCCAGGTCGCCGAATTGCCCTCGAAGTACATGGATTGCACGATCTTGGGGGCGTCATCCAGCAGGGCCGAAAGCGCGTCGCGCAAGTTGGAATCGGCCAGGATGCTGTTGGTCGCGAACTCGCGAAAGCGTGGAAACCGGGACGGATCGAGGCTTTGCAGATTGAGGATTGGATTCATGATCCAACCGTTCTCGTTCTTCGAATGCCTCTCGGCCCTCGCCGTCTCCTGCCGGTACATGAAGCCGGTGAACGGCTTTACTTCTTCGTTCCACAGACTTCTGATGCGATCGCACGCTTCCGGGGCGAATACGCCGCTGAAAATGACATAGCCATTCTCTTCATAGGATTTCTTTGCGGCCCGCCATTCGCTCGTCGTGAAGCGATCGGACACATCCTCGGATAGAGTTTCGGGTACCTTCACAGGCAAACCACGCGGCGTCGTCAATTCGATCATGCTCGTTCTCGCAGGCCGATGCCCGCGAGAATCGTTGAGATGTTCGACGCCCGTCGCGTGTCAACATTGTGATCCGCCGATGCGGAATATTCATTGAGTGTGTACTTAACGCGGGTTCCGCAACCCTTTCGTCATCGTGTCACGAACAGGCGCCCAGACGAGATCGCTCTTCACGGACTGCATGATGAACGAGGAGCGCGTGCCGCGGACACCAGGCATGCGCAGCAGCGCCTTCATCGCGAACTCACTGAAGCCCGCGAGATCGGGCGTCAGCACATGCAGCAGAAAATCCATGTCGCCGGTCACGGCGTAGCAGGCGACCACTTCAGGCCGCGCGCGGATCGCCGCCTCGAAGGCCTCGACCGTCTTCTCCGAATGGTCGTCGAGGCTCACCTGCACCAGCGCCTGCAGAGAGAGGCCCAGTGCGGCCGGTGAGACCAGGGCCGCGTAGCGCTCGACAACACCCTCCTCCTCCAGCCGTTTCACCCGCCGCTGGCAGGGCGTGGGCGACAGGCCGACCCGATCGGCCAGCTCGACCATAGGCAGGCGGCCATCGGCCTGCAGCACGCCCAGGATGCGCTTATCTATGTCGTCGAGCTCAATCATAGGTATATTCTCCAAATAATAGACCAGAAATAGATAATATCCCTATTATGGACTATTCCGAAGGCCAACTTTGCAGGGATTCGCCAGCCCAGGCGCCCCATATTCGCTGCATGAACATGGCTCCCCTCGACAGCCTGCGTGGCGACTATGCCGGCATGGCGCCGGACTGGACGGTGACGCAGACCCCCGACCTCTACAGCGACGAGGAACAGGCGGTGTGGCGCCTGCTGCTGGAGCGCCAGAGCGCGCTCGCCCGCCGCTACGCCTGCGCGGAGTTCCTGCAGGGCCTCGAGACGCTGGGTATCGGCGAGACCATCCCCGACTTCGCTGCGGTGAACGCCAAGCTCGAGCCGCTGACCGGCTGGCGCGTCGTCGCCGTGCCGGGCCTGATCCCCGACGCCGCCTTCTACGATCACCTCGCCCACCGGCGCTTTCCGGTGACGGTCTGGATCCGCAAGCGCGAGGAGCTCGACTATCTGGTCGAGCCCGATCTGTTTCATGATTTCTTCGGCCACGTGCCGCTGCTCACCGATCCGGTGTTCGCCGACTACATGCAGGAGTATGGCCGCCGTGGCGTCGAAGCCGGACCGAACGTGCATCTGCTGGCGCGACTCTACTGGTTCACCGTCGAGTTCGGGCTGATCCGCACGGCTCAGGGCTTGAAGGTCTACGGCGCCGGCATCGTCTCCTCAGCGGCCGAGATCAGGCACGCGATCGAGGGTGAGGGCGTCGAACGCCTGCCCTTCGATGCGGCGACGGTGATGCACCGGCCCTACGAGATCGACCGGCTGCAGAACACCTACTTCGTGCTCGACGATTTCCGCCAGCTCTTCGACGCCGCGCAGACGCGCATCGCGTAAGAGTCAGCGCAGCACGACCAGCCCGTCGACGGCGACGACGCCTTCGCCGTCGCGCTTCACCAGGAGCGGGTTGATCTCGGCTTCGGCCACGCTCTCGAAAGCCTTGTGCGCGAGCCCCGAGAAGGCCGAGATCGTGCGCGCCAGTGTGCCGAGATCCCCCTTGGGCAGGTTGCGATAGCCGCGCAGGGTCGCGAGGCCCTTCACTTCCTCGATCATCTGCCGCGCTTCGGCCTCGTCGACTGGCGCCAGCCGGGTCGCGGCGTCCTTATAGATCTCGGCCAGCACACCGCCCAGGCCGACCGTTATCGTGGGCCCGACCAGCGGATCGCGGCGGAAGCCCAGGATCACTTCGCCGAGGCCGCGCTCCATTTTCTGCACCAGGAAACCGTCGAGCTTCGCCTGCGGGGAATGCCGCTTCACGCGCTTCTCCATCTCGCGCGCCGCGACGGCAGCGGTCGGGCCGTCGGCGAGCCCCAGCGCGACGCCGCCCGCTTCGGTCTTGTGCGCAATATCCGCGGAGAGAATCTTCAGCACCACCGGCGCGCCGACCTCGGCGACGGCGGCGGCGATGCGCTTGGCATCGGGCACGGCCATTGACCTTGCCATTGGCACGCCGAGGGCAGCGAAGAGATCGGCGGCGCGGCGCTCGTCGAAGCCCGAGACGCGCCCCGCCTCCAAGGCGCCCAGGGCATTGGCCGAGGGTTCCAAGGCGGCCGTGACCTGCCGTGGCGGCTGGCGCAGCAGGCAGAGCGCCATCGCCTCGGCGCAGGATTCGGGATGGCGAAAGGCCGGCACACCGGCCGCCGTCAGCAGCGCCAGCGATTTTTCCGCCGCCGGTGTCAGGGCGACGGCGAACGGCTTGGCCGATCCGGCGAAGCGCAGCAGAGGCTCGACCGCAAGCTCGGGATTGAACTGCGCCGAGGAGCCGACGACGAAGATCACCGCATCGTTGGCCTCGTCGGCCAGCAGCCGCTCGATCGTGCCGGCCACGATCTCGGGCTTGGCACCGGCCAGGGTGAGATCGACCAGCTTGCCGTCGCCGGCGGTGATGCCGAGCGGTTTCAGCCAGTCGACCAGGACACGCGGCGGGCCGGCGATATCGAGGCCGGCCATCGCCATGTTGTCGACCACCATCGCCGCCCCGCCGCCGGTCGTGGTCGCGACAGCAACGCGCTTGCCGCGTGTCGACGGCCGGTTGACCAGCAGAGACGGCACGTCGATCAGCGATTCGAACATGGCGACCCGCGCGATGCCATGGCGCTGGCAGAAGGCATCGAAGGTGGCGTCCGATCCGGCGATCGCACCGGTATGCGACTTGGCGAGTTCCTGGCCGATCGAGGACCGGCCGAGCTTGTAGGCGATCACCGGCTTGCCGACGGCATGGGCACGCCGCGCCGCCCGCGCCAGACGCTCGCCATCGCGCAGGGTTTCCATGAACAGCAGGATGGCGTCGGTGTTGGGATCGTCCACCAGCAGGTCGGCGATCTCGCCGACCGCGAGATCGACCTCGTTGCCGACCGAGACCAGCCGCGAGAAGCCGATGCCGCGCGCATCGGCGCGCGACAGCAGCGCACCGATCAGGCTGCCGCTCTGGCTGACCACGGCCCAGCGTCCGCGCCGCAGGGTCTCGACGGCAAAGGCGGCGTTGGCCGTCAGCGCCACGGCGGGCTCAGTGCTCACCGTGCCGATGCTGTTGGGGCCGACCAGGCGTATCCCCGTCTCGCGCACGATGCGCGAAAGCTCATCCTGCAGCGAGGCGCCCGCCGCGCCGGCATCGGCAAAGCCGCCGGCCAGGATCGAGGCCACCTTGACGCCGCGCCGCGCACAATCGGCCAAGGCTGCGACCGCGGCGGCACCGTTCAGCAGGATATACGCATGATCGATCTCGCCTGGGATCGCATCGAGGTTCTTGTAGGCCGTCTCGCCGAGAATTTCGCCGCGCGAGGGATTCACCGGCAGAATTTCTCCGGTAAAGCCATGCTTGCGCAAGAAACGCTGCGGCCGCGAGGTCGTCTTGGTCGGATCGGCGGAAGCGCCGATCAAGGCGATGCGGCGCGGCTCGAAAAGGGCTTGGAAGAGTGACGTCATGAGGGAGCGAACAATACAGGTGTCATCCCGAGCGACGCGAGGGATCTTTGCGGAAACAAGAAAGGTTCCTCGCTTCGCTCGGAATGACAAGGGCGGCTATACTCCGCGCATGTTATCTCGCCGCTCCTTCGTTGCGACAGCGTTCGCAACCGCCGCCTTGCCGGCTTATGCCCAGACGACCCCGGCTCCCACGAGCACGACACCGTGGCCCAGCAAGCCGATCCGGCTCGTCGTGCCTTATGCCCCTGGCGGCACGACCGATGTCGTGGCGCGCGTGGTGGCGGACTATCTCGGCAAGCGGCTCGGCCAGAACATCATCGTCGACAACAAGCCCGGCAAGGGCGCGATGGTCGGCACCGCCATGGTCGCCAAGGCACTGCCCGACGGCTACACCTTGCTGATGTCGGTGATCTCTGGCCTCACCATCTCGCCCACGCTCTATGGCGGCGGCGAATTCGATCCGATGGCCGATTTCATCCATGTCTCGATCGCCTCGACCAACCCCAGCGTGCTGGTGGTCAATCCGAGCTTCGAGGCCAAGACGTTCAAGGACTACGTCGCCTACGCCAAGGCCAATCCCGGCAAGCTCGCCTATGCCACCTCGGGCGCCGGCTCCAGCAACCATCTGCTGGGCGCACGCATGTCGCAGGTGATCGGCTCGGAGATGGTGCACATCCCCTATCGCGGCGCGGGCCCGGCCATGGTCGACACGATTGCCGGCAACGTGCCCTCGATGTTCGATTCGCTGCCCTCGGCTGCGCCGCACATCAAGGCCGGCAAGGTCATTGCGCTGGCCGTCAGCGGCGAGAAGCGCAGCCCTGCCTTCCCCGACGTGCCGACGATGAAGGAACTGGGCTATCCCGACCTCGTCTCCTATTCCTGGTTCGGCATCTCGGTGCCGGCCAAGACGCCGGCGCCGATCGTCGAGCGAATCGCGGCCGACATGCAGGCCATCCTGAAGGAGCCTGCCGTCGTCAAGCGCTGGGACGAGATCGGCGCCGAGCCCAGCACCATGACTCCGGCCGAGGTGACGCGCTTCGTGAAGGACGAAATCGACAAATGGACGCCGGTCGTGAAGGCATCTGGCGCTCGACCTGAATAAGCAAGGCCCGGGGAGACAGGGCCGACCCAGGAGGAATGCTCATGGCCATTCATCGCGTGATATCGCCCGCCGTTGCCGAACCGCCGCCCGAGCGCTGGTCGAACTGCCTGGTGGTCGACGGCGTCGCCTATGTCTCCGGCATGACCGCCCGCGGCGGTGACGCCAAGGAATTGCGCGGGCTCGACGAGTACGAGCAGGCCAAGATCATCTTCGGCAAGATCAAGTCGCTGGTCGAAGCAGCGGGTGGCGCCATGGCTGACGTGGTCAAGATCACGGTGTTCGTCACCGAGATCGCCAACAACACCAAGGTGTGGGCGGCACGCCGCGAGTTCTTTACGGGCGACTTCCCCGCCTCGACCCTGGTCGAAGTGAGCGCGCTCGCCGCCCCCGAGATCCTGGTCGAGATCGAGGCGGTGGCTCATCTCGGCAAGGGCAAGCGGTAGCGACTCCAGCCGCAAGCCAAGGCGTCAGCGCTTCCCGCCGCTAGAGCACGTTCCGCTCGACTGGACTCAGTCGAGCGGAAGGTCGTGCTCTAGATTCTATCGATTCTAGAGCAGCTCATGCCCGGGAAGAGGGAGCCGCATGCGGCTCCCTCTTCCCGGGCGCTGCTCTAGACGGCAGCGGCGACATCGCTTCGAACACGCCGTCGCGGCGGATCAAGGCATGGAACAGGCCTGCCGCGAGGTGCAACAGGATCAGCGCGAAGAAGGCGAGCGCCAGCCAGTGATGGGCGCTGCGCAGCAATGTATGCAGGGCGTCGCTCTGCGGCAGGATCGCCGGCAGGCGGATGCCGCCATAGAGTACGATCGGATAGTCGCCAGCCGACAGCATCGCCCAGCCGATCAACGGCATGGCGATCATGAGCGCGTACAATGCGTAGTGAGAGAGGACCGCGCCCAGCCGGATCAGCGGCGGCAGGTTTGCCGGAAGCGGCGGCGCGCCCCGCACGAGACGCACGCCAAGGCGCAGCAGCGCCAGGACGAGGATCACGGCACCCAGGGTCTTGTGCGTCTCCAGCAGGGGCACGTAGCGCGGCGCCGTCGTCGAGACCATGCCGATGCCGATGAACAGCATCGCCACGATGCACACGGCCATCAGCCAGTGCAGCAGGCGCTGCAGGCCGGTGAAGCGGGTCAGGCGGGTCGCTTGTCCAGTCATGGCTTGGCGCTCCCGGAAGTCTGAGGTGCCGAGGTCCGAGGATAGTATTTCGACTCCGCCGTGCGCCGGTCGTACGACCTCGCATAGGCGGCGGAACGGGCGGCGGGGAACGGATCGTCCGAAACGGACATGCCCTTGGGCAGGATCGTCGGATCGAAGTTGATCTCGCGGCAAGGGCCGTCGGCCTCCGCCTCGATCCGCTGCACCACCAGGGTGCCCACCTCGACAGTGCGCCGCTCGGCCGGCCAGGCCTTGCTGGGATCGGCCGTGACGTCGCCCGGCTCGGCCACGGTCACCGCCATCGTCCAGCGCTGTGGCCCGGCGGCGACGCGCTGCGTGATCTCCTGCTCGAGATAGTTGGGGCCGCGCTTGGCCAGCTCGTCGGGCGCGATCGGCACAGGCTCGGCCGCCGGCCGCAGCGACCAGCGCACCGCGCGCGCGACACCGGCCCGATCGACGAACAGGAAGGCGTTGAGGCTGTTGTACGGGTCCTCGGCATAACTCGACGTCCAGGGCGTGGTGGTGGCCCATTTGCCGAAGGCCGCGATCTCGGGGTGCGCGGCCACCACGTTCTTCATCGCCGCGGGATCCTTGCTGTGCGCGGCCGTCTGCAGCTCGTAGAAGGCCTGCGGTGTCGCCACCGGGAAGAACGGCGGATCGATCATCGCACTGCGCCAGACGCCGCCATCCGGTGTCGTGATCTGCAATCCCAAGCCGCGTACCCGAACCGTGGCGTCGGCCGCGCCGGGGTTCGGTGTCGCGAGATTGAAACGGCCGACCACCGGATAGGCACCGGCCGCCAAGACCTGCGCGACCGAAAGGTCCGCGCCCTTGCCGTTCGATTCGAAGATACCGGTGAAGCAGATGCCCTTGGCGTGGTTGCGCCGATAGCCGAGCGCAGGGCCATCTGCCGGCGCCAGAACATCGACCAGCTTGGCCGGCGTCAGGCGGTCAGGCGAGAACCAGCCCGCCGTGTAGGCAAACGCGCCTGCACCGACCGCCACGACGGCAGCGATCACAACGAATGAAGCGAGGGGCGATCGGGACGATGGAGGCGAAGGCTCGGGCATGATGCACCATGGGTAGTGATGCCGATGTCGCCGCTCGCGGGTCGCGGCAGCGACTGCGGAGTCGAGTAACCTTAGCGCAAATACCGCGCGAGTGACATTCCCGTGGGGTGTACGTGAGCAGGGCGCCTGCTTCTTTCGCAACGGCACGGTTGCGTTGCCGACCTGACACTCCCTATGACAGCAGAGACGTGCGCCTTACGCGCCGAGGTCGATATCGTAGCGAATGAAACCGCGATTGACGGCGACCTTGTCGTAGAGAAGCCGCGCCGTCGCATTGCTCTCGTGGGTCTGCCAGTAGAGGCGCGAACAGTTGCGCTGGCGCGCCCAGTCGGCGACCGCCTCGATCAGCGCCCGCGCCACGCCCTTGCCGCGCACGTCCGCCGCCGTGAACAGATCCTGCAGGTAACAGACATCCGGCGCCGAGGTATTGGCGTGGATCAGGAAATGCGTGATGCCGACCAGGCGGCCGTCGAGCCTGGCACCCAGCGCATGCATGCGCGTGTCCTGGCGGAACTCGTTCCAGGCACGGTCGTACATCTTCTGCGGCAGGGTACGCTTGTAGAAGTCCATGTAGCCACGGAACAGGACTTCCCAGGCCGCGCGGTCGGCCTCCTCGAGCTTGGCGATTGTGAGCTTGCCTTTTGTATGCATCCGATCGTGGCCTCAGCTATGGCTGAACATGGGCTTGCCGGCGACCGGCATGGTCGCCTTGAGGATGGTGCCGCCCACGACCTTGGCGCTGCGGCGCGAGACGACGAGATGAAGGTCACGGCCGGCGAAGGCGATGTTGGTGCAGAAGATATCGTCGCCGCAGTCGACATGGTGGGTCGGCCGGCCGAGCGCATCGAAGCGCCAGGCCGTGGTGCTGGGATGGGCGATCACCAGCCCACCCTCCTCGTCCAGCGCCAGCCCGTCGGGGCCGGCATGGCCGCCGCTCATCTGAATGAAGAGCCCGACCTTGCTCGCCGTCCCGTCGCCCAGCAGCGGCAGGCGCCACACAGCGTTGCCGCGCGTCACCGCGACGTAGAGCACGGTCTCTGCCTTGTTCATGACGAGGCCGTTGGGGCTCGGCACGGTGCCGACCAGCAGGGTGAGCTTGCCGGCGGTGTCGTAGCGATAGACCCGGCCGGTCGGATCGTGCAGGCCGGTCTGGCCCTGGTCGGTGAAATAGAGATCGCCGTTGGCGGCAAAGAAGAGATCGTTGACGCCCTTGAAACTCTCCGAGCCGCGCGTCTCCAGGAGCGGCGTCACGGTGCCGGTCGCAGGATCGAGCAGCAGGACGCCCCGCTTATAGTCAGTGATGAAGATCCGCCCGTCCTTGTGGATCTTGAGCCCGTTCGGCCAGCCGTCGTACTCGCTCACCAGGGTCCAGTCGCCCGCCGGATCGATGCGGAAGATACGACCGAAGGGAATATCGGTGACGTAGAGGTTGCCGGCGCGATCGAAGCTCGGCCCTTCGAGGAAGGAATCGAGTTCCTGGCCGGCAGCGTTGGCATCGCCCCACGCCGTCCGCCGCGGCTTGCGGAACCGTTCCGGCAGCCGCGTGAACTCAGTCGCAGAGACGGGCTTGGTAAGACCGTACATGAAATCTTCCTGCTCTCGATGGCAACGATCCTGTCATCCTGAGCGCAGCGAAGGATCCCATGCCGGTTGCAAGCGGCGACGAGATCCTTCGGCTTCGCCTCAGGATGACCCTTCGGGTCACGCCGCTTTCACTTCACGCTCGGCCTTGAGTGCCCGTACCGTCTGCCGCAGCGCGTGCACGGTCTTCTCGATCTCGGCCGCGCCATGCGTTGCCGAGACGAAGCCGCCGGGTGAACCCATCACGTCGACGCCATGGGTCATCAGCCCCATGCGGATCTTGCCGGCGAGCGGGCCCGAGCGGGCGCCCTTCAGCTTGGCGAAGCCGAGCTTCAGCGGATCGAAATTCGCGGGATCGATCTTCTCGCCCGTGGGATTGGGATAGATCAGAAAGGTCGAGGATTGGCCGTAGATGCCCCAGGCAATCCCCTCCTCGACCAGCACCTCCGTCAGCGCGCGACGCAGCTCGGCGGCGGTGCGGTTGGCCTTCTCGGCGAGATCCTCGTCACGCAGCAGCGACAGCGCCGTCACCGCCGCAGCGGCCGACAGGGGGTTGGCGTTGAAGGTACCGGGATGGGCGATCTTCTCGCGCTTGGCGGCCGTCGTGGCGGCATGGTCGATCAGGTCGAGGATCTCGCGCTTGCCCGCCACCGCGCCGCCCGGCAGGCCGCCGGCCACGATTTTGGCCAGGATGCAGAGGTCGGGCGTGATGCCGAAAGCTTTCTGCGCGCCGCCCGAGGACCAGCGGAAGCCGGTGATCACCTCGTCCATCAGCATGACGACGCCGCGTTTGGCCGTGACGTCGCGCACCGCCTGGATGAAGCCCTGCGGCAGCGGCACCTGGCCCCATGAGGCGCCGGACGGCTCGAACATCACGGCGGCGATGTCGTCGCGGCTTTCGATCAGCTTCACGACGGCGCCGACATCGTCGGCCGGCATCAGGATGGTGAGATCGGCGACATCCTGCGGCACGCCGGGCGTCGTCGTGCCGTCGTAATGCGAGGTAGCGCCGGCAGCGACCGTGTCGTGCCAGCCGTGGAAGTGGCCCACGAAGCGCACGATCTTGTCCTTGCCGGTGTAGGCGCGCGCCAGGCGAATCGCCATGTGCGAGGCCTCGGTGCCCGAGGCCGTGAAGCGCACCTTCTCGGCCGAGGGGATCAGCTCGCACACCAGCTCGGCCCAGCGCACCTCGAGCTCGTGGCTCGACCCGTAATGCGTGCCGAGATCCATCTGCCGCTTCACCGCCTCGATCACCGCAGGATGCGAATGGCCGAGCAGCATCGCGCCATGACCGCCGAAATAGTCGACATACTCGTTGCCGTCGACGTCCCACTTGCGCGGGCCGACGGCGCGCGAGACGTGGATCGAATACGGGTCGAGGTAGCGCGCGTCGTGCGTGATGCCGCTCGGCAGCACCTTGCGGGCGCGCTCGTAGAGCGCCGCCGAACCGCCGGTACGTGCGCGATAGTCCGCGACGATGGCGGAGTTCGTCGGCGATGAATCGTTCTTTTGCGTGGTCATACTTGCCCTCAACCCAGCTAATGGCCGAGCATCGCTTGTCTCGCTTGTCTCGCCAAGGGGCGCGCGCGAAAGTTCTGCCTTCGAGAGCGGAGGAGACGCAGTGAACGCCAAGCCCCGTGGCCGTCAATTCTTCAACAATCCCGGACCGACCAACATTCCCGACCGCATCCTGCGGGCGATGGACCGGCCGGTGATCGACTTCATGTCCGACGAGTTCGTCGCCATCCATCACGCCTGCCATAGCGGCGTGAAGCGCGTGCTGAAGACCGACCAGAACCTGTTCCTCTACTCCTCGACCGGTCACGGCGCCTGGGAAGCCGCCCTCGCCAACCTGTTTTCTCCCGGCGAAACCGTGCTGATGGTCGAGACCGGCTACTTCTCCGACAGCTGGACGGAGATGGCGCAGCATCTCGGCCTCAAAGTCGAGATGATCGCCGCCGACATTCGCAAGGGCGCCGACGTCGCCAAGATCACCGAGCGTCTGGTCAAGGACAAGGCGCACGAGATCAAGGCCGTGCTCACCGTGCACAACGAGACGGCGACCGGCATGGTCCTGCCGCTCGCCGAAGTGCGCCGCGCGCTCGACGAGGCCAAGCATCCGGCCCTGCTGCTCACCGACACGATTTCCTCACTCGCCAGCATCGACTTCAAGATGGATGCCTGGGGCATCGATCTCACCGTCGGCGGCAGCCAGAAGGGCCTGATGCTGCCCACCGGCATGGCGCTGACCGGTGTCAGCAACAAGGCGCTGGAAGTATCGCGCAAGGCCAAGACGCCGCGGCACTACTGGAGCTGGGACATGATGACCGGCCGTGCGCCGCAGAAGTTCGTCGGCACGGCGCCGGTGCACATGTTCTTCGGCCTGCAGGAATCGCTCAAGATGCTGGAGGAAGAAGGCCTCGACGCGGTGTTTGCGCGCCATGCCCGCCTCGCCGATGCAACCCGCGCCGCCGTGCAGGTCTGGGGCTCCGACGGCAAGGGCCCGCAGCTCTTCTGCCAGACGCCCGACCGCCTCTCCAATTCGGTCACGGCGGTGGTCATGCCCGAGGGCGTGAGCTCCGATCCGCTGCGCAAGACTGCGGTCGATCGCTTCAACCTGTCTCTGGGCGGCGGGCTCGGCAAGATGATGGGCAAGATGTTCCGCATCGGCCACATGGGCGACCTGAACGAGCCCATGCTGCTGGGCTGCCTCGCCACCACCGAGCTCGCAATGAAGGCCAGCGGCGTGCCCTTCGTGGCCGGCGGCGTCGACGCTGCGATCGAGTCGCTGGCGGCGTAGGCCCTCTTCTCTCCGCCCCCGCCTAGCGGGGGCGGACTCATGAACGTCAGAACTCCGGTGTCTTGCCGGCGAGGGCGGCGACGAAGCGCTCGGGCTTCAGCGCCGAGAGGCGCGTGTCGCGGCTGACGGCGGGCGTCAGCTCGAGGCCGCGCACGGGATCGAAGGTCGCCGTCTCGGGATGAAAGGCGTAGAGCTGGCCTTCGGTGAGATTGAACCACCAGGCATGCAGGACCAGCTTGCCGGCGGCCACGCGCTCGGCGAGCCAGGGGAAGCCCATCAGGTTCTTCACGCTGTTGACCACGGCGGCCTGCTCGACGGCGCGCAAGACCTCGGCGCGCGGGCGGCCGGCCATCTCGCGCACCACCACGTCGCGCGTCTCGCGCGCCACGCTGGTCCAGGTCGAAAGATAGTCGAAGCTCGCATAGGCGCCGTCGGCGCCGTCGACCAGCGCGGCGATGCCGCCGCAGAGCGCATGGCCCAGGATGACGACATGCTCGACCTCGAGCCCACGAACGGCAAACTCGATCGCCGCCGACGTGCCGTGCTGGCGTTGGTCGGGGGGAATCTGCGCCGGCGGCACCATGGCCGCGACGTTGCGCACGGTGAAGATGTCGCCGGGCTGGGTCTGGGTCAGAATACCCGGATCGACCCGGGCATCGGAGCAGCCGATGATCAGGATCTTGGGTGACTGGCCTTCGGTGGCCAGCTTCTCGAACAGGTCGAGATGCTCACGGTAATAGCCCAGGCGGAAATCCGCGAAGCCCTTGAGAAGCCGTTCGAGCGCCATGGTTGTTCCGTGCCTGTTTGCGGGGTGCCGCGACATAGACGATGATGCCGCCATCGGCAAATCCAACAGTTTGTGCGGGATGACTGAAGAACTTCTCTACGAGACGCGTGGCGAGATCGGCTGGGTCACCTTCAACCGGCCCAAGGCGCGTAATGCCCTGACTTTCGCGATGTACGAAGGTCTGGCCGAGATCTGCGGCCGGGTCGGCCGGACCGGCGAGGTCCGCGCCCTGGTGATCACCGGCGCAGGCGACAAGGCCTTCGCGGCCGGCACCGACATCGCCCAGTTCAAGAGCTTCGAAAGCGGCGAGGACGGCATCGCCTACGAGCGCAAGATCGATCGCATCGTGGGTGAAATCGAGGCCTGCGCAGTGCCCACGATCGCCGCCGTCTCGGGCTACTGCACCGGCGGCGGGGCGGCGATCGCGGCGGTCTGCGACTTCAGGATCGCCGCCACCAACGCCCAGTTCGGCTTCCCGATTGCCCGCACGCTCGGCAATTGCCTGTCGATGGCCAATTACGCCCGCCTGGTGGCCCTGGTCGGCCCGCAGCGGGTCAAGGAAATGCTGATGCTGGCCAAGCTGATCGACGCCCCGGCGGCGCTGGCCTGCGGCCTGGTGACCGAACTGCTGCCGGACCCGGCCGCCCTCTATGCCCGCGCCGAGGAGCTGGCCCGCACCCTGGCCGGCCATGCCCCGATCACCCTGCAGGTGACCAAGGAGGCACTGCGTCGGCTTCAGGCTCGTCTCGGCGACGAGAATATCGACGATCTCGTCAGACTGGCTTACGGTAGCGCCGATTTCCGCGAGGGCATGGCGGCCTTCCTGGAGAAGCGGGCGCCCAAGTGGTCGGGCGCCTGATCGAGGAATGACCATCAGGGGGATGTAATGATTCGGATTGCCAAGATTACCGCGGTTCTGGGCCTGTGCGTTGCCGCCGCCGCCTGCCAGAATCCCAAGGAGGTGGTCGCGAACAAGGAAGACATGATGATCGCATCTGGCTTCAAGTTCGTGGCCGCCAACACACCGCAGCGCCAGGCAGCGTTCCGCACGCTCCCGCCGCACAAGTTCTCGCGCGAGATCAAGAACGGCCAGGTCTTCTACGTCTATCCCGACCCGACCGTCTGCGTGTGCATCTATGTCGGCGACGCCAAGGCCTACGGCAACTACCGCAACAACGTCTTCCAGAAGAACCTGGCCGACGAGCAGCAGATGACCGCCGACACGAACGCGATGAACAGCTGGGATTGGGGCCCCTGGGGCGGCTATCCCTATCCGGGCTGGTACTACTAGCTAACGTCTTCTTCCCGTCAGGAAGAACAGGATCGCGGCGGCCTGGATCAGGCCCGCCGCGACGAAGACCGGCAGACCTTCGCCCAGAACGTCAGAGGGCGAAAGCGTTCGCAGCCAGCCGAAGGCCGCCGGCGCAAAGGCATAGGTCGCCTGCCCGATCGCCACGATCAACGGCACCACCCGCCCCACGTCTTCCTTGCTGAACTCGACCTGCGCGATCAACGGCGGCAGCGACGTCGTGTTGCCAATGCCCGCGCCGAACAGCAGCACGCCGACCGCCAGCAGCGCGGGCTGGCTGCTATCTGCGACCAGCAGCGCCCCAATCAGAGCCACACTGCCCACGATCTGCACGAGGTGGCTGAGGCAGGCGACGCGGCGGCGGTCTCCGTCCTTGGGCATCAGCCAGCCGGCGAGCGAGCGGCCACCGATCGCCGCCGCCGTGGCCAGCCCCATCAGGACACCGGCAGCCGATGCACCGAAGGTCGGCACCAGCAGCGAGAAGAGATGGGCGATCAGGCCGATCTGGGCGAACAGGCCGAGCGCCATCGCAGTGGCCAACGTAAGAAAGCGCACGTCACGCCACAGCAACCGGCCGGGCAAGGACGGCCGGCTCACTGCCGTCGTCGTCGAGACCACGGCGGCAATCGACCCGCCATCGGGCGCCTCGCCATCAGGCCACTGTCCCAGGCTTTCCGGCGTGCGCGAAAAGACGAGATCGGTGAGCAGCCAGATCGTGACCACCATGACCGCCCCGATCACCGCCGCCGCCAGCGGGAAGCCGAACGCCGTGATGGCCGCCACCCAGAGCGGCGAGAAGACGACACCGCCGATGCTGGCGCCGTTATAGGCCATCGACAGCGCCATCGGCCGGCGCGCCACGAACCACGGCGCGATGATCGCATTCACCGCAGCCGCACCCATCGCCACCCAGCCGGCGCCGCTCAGCAGGGTCGCCAGCAGGAGTTGCCAGGGTTCGTGCGCCAGGGCCCAACCCAGCACACCGACAGCCAGCAAAAGGGCACCGGCCTTGGTGATCGTCGGCAGGCCGAAGCGGCGATAGAGCGCCGGCAGATTGGCGACGACCAGCGCGCCCACGAGGAAATGCAGGGTGACGGCCGACGAGACCAGCACGACCGACCAGTCGTGCGTCGCGCGCACGGTCTGCAGGAAGACCGGCGGTCCATAGAAGCCCAGCCCCCAGCCGAAGGTGGCGAGGACGAAGGTGGCGGCAACGACGCGCCGACCGAAGAACGGCTGTGAGGAGCGGGCAGCAAGGGTCATACGCGCCCTTATGCAGCGCTGCCCTGCCCTCTTGCTTCGGGGACCGCCGAAGCATCGAGGGCCGAGCGACGGCCGTTGCTACCGGTTGTCGCGAACCGTCAGAAGCTCGCTTCGACTGCGCCCAATCCGACGAACGATCCGCGAGCGCGTGTGCCCGGCGGGAAGTAGCGCAGCCCGGTCCATGAGCCGGTGGTGATCGCCTGGCCGGCGCGCAACCCGCCACGCGTCCGCACGGCATGGTCGATCATCCAGGCGAGCGGCCGCAGCGGATCGACGGCCCCGAGGCCGCCCCGCTGATCGACGATGGTCTGGCCGTCGATCTCGAGCCGCACCTGCAGGGCCGGCCAGTCGAGCGCCTTCCAGTTCTTCACGGGATCGCCGACCACCAGCGCGTGGTTCATCTGGTTGTCAGCCAGCAGCCATTCCGGATCGGCCTTCTGGAAATCGGCGATGCGCGTGTCGACCACTTCCATGCCGACGAAGGCATCACCCACCGCCGCGAGCGCCTCATCGCGTTCGACCGGTGCGGTGCGCGCCGCGATATCGCGCACGATGTGGAAGGAGATCTCGACCTCGATGCCGATCATGTGCATCGCCGTGCCGTCGAAGCGCGCCGGTGACGGGGTGAGCGTACCGGCGAACAAAGGCGCCCCGGCAGGTTCCGCCGTCGACGTGCGGGCCCCGACCTTCCAGCCTGCGACCGGCCCCGTGGCCGCCGCCACACCGTCCTGAATGGCATAGACCGCAGAGCGATCCGGCAGCGCGAAGGGTGGCGCGATTTGCGTGCCGGAACGCCGCGCCTCCAGCAGGAGCTGCACGGCGTGGGAAACGTCTGGGGTCATGTTAAGCTCGCGCAAACGACGAAAAAGACGAACGGAGGAACAATGCCCTATGCCAGCGGGCGCGTCATTCATGACGCCGATGCGCACATCATGGAAGTGCCGGGCTTCCTCGCAGATCATCTCGAAGCGCGCCATCGCGCGACGGTGACCGATGCGGTGCTCTTCCCGCGCCGCGAGGGCTTCCACAGCCATCGCAAGGAGGATCACCGCGACACCGCCGACCCTGCCGCCAGCTTCGACGAGCAACAGATCATGCTCGCCAAGAATTGGGATGCGCTGGGCGCCTTCCGCAAGCAGGATCGCGCGCGCTCGGTCGACCTGCTGGGCTTTGCCAGCCAGCTCATGTTCACCACCGCGCTGCTGAACTACTCCTCGGTGCTGGAAGGCGCGCGCGATCCCGATCTCGCCTATGCCGTGGCCCGCGCCCATACGCGCCATATGGTCGACTTCTGCTCGGTCGACAGCCGCCTGCTGCCGACGGCCTACGTACCGTTGATCGATTTCGAGCGCACCGCCCGGGCAGCGCGCGAGGCGATCGAGCTCGGCGCCAAGGCGCTGATGATCCCCTCGCGCTGTCCCGACCGTCATTCGCCGAGCCATATCGGCTTCGATCCGCTGTGGGCCGTCGCCCAGGAGGCCGGCCTGCCGATCGTCTTCCATGTCGGCGGCGGCGGAAAGCTGCTGGAGGACGCCTATTTCGAGAACGGCCTGCCGCCGGTGCCCGACTTCCATGGCGGCGACGACAATTTCAAGTCGATCGACTACATGGCGATCGCCTATCCGCCGATGAAGGCGCTGACGGCGCTGATCGTCGACCGCGTGCTCGACCGTTTCCCGCGGCTGAAGTTCGGCGTCATCGAGCAGGGCGCCTCGTGGGTGCCGGGCTGGATGCGCAACATGGATAGCGCCCACAACGCCTTCTACAAGAACGAGGAGCGGCTGCAGAAGATGTCGCTCAAGCCCTCGGAGTTCGTGGCCCGCCAGGTGCGGGTCACGCCCTACCCGCACGAGGATGCCGGCTGGATCATCGCCAACACGGCCGACGAGGTCTGCCTGTTCTCCTCCGACTATCCGCATATCGAGGGCGGCCGCCATCCCATCAAGCGCTTCGAGGCCTCGATGGAAAAAGCCGGCACCAATGAGCGGCAAAAGCAGAAGTTCTACTGCGACAACTTCATCGACCTGATGGGCAATGGCCTTGCGGCCGACCTGCGCCACCCGACCGAGGCTGCAGCATGAAAACCTACTCGACCCTGCTGCAGAGCCAGACCGGTGCGGTCCGCACCATCACGACCAACCGGCCGGAGGTGCTGAACGCGCAGAGCCGGATCCTGCTCGAGGAGCTGGACGACGCCTTTCTCCGCGCCACCGATGACCCCGCCGTGCGCGTGATCATCCTGGCCGGCGCCGGCAAGCATTTTTCGGCCGGCCACGATCTCGGCAGCCCGCAGGAGATGGAGGACCAGAAGAAGACAGGCCTGGAGCCCGGCTTCAAGGGCGAGTACCGGCGCCTGTGGGAGCGCTTCTTCGAGAACACGATGCGCTGGCGCGACCTGCCCAAGCCGACCATCGCCCAGGTCCAGGGCTACTGCATCATGGGCGGCATGATGATCGCCTCGGCCTGCGACATCATCGTCGCCAGCGACGATGCGCAGTTCGCCGACCGCGCCGTCAAATGGGGCGGTTCGCACGTGCAGTACTTCTCGATGCCGTGGGACTTCGGCCCGCGCAAGACCAAGGAGTACCTCTTCACCGGCGACTTCATCTCCGCCGTCGAGGCCGAACGCGCCGGCCTGGTGAACCGCGTGGTGCCGCGGGACAAGCTCGAGAGCGAGACCCTGGCGCTCGCCCAGAAGATCGCCGAGCGCGATCCCTATGCCCTGAAGCTCGCCAAGGCATCGGTCAACGAGACCCAGGACGCGCAAGGCTGGCGCCAGGCCATGGAAGGCGCCTTCAAGAACTATATGCTGACCATCCCGCATCGCATCGAGATGGGCACCTACGGTCCGGCAGCGCGCGAGAAGGCGCCGAAGGACCGGTTTGCGGTGTTGAACAAGAAGGGCGGTTAGATCGCGTTACAAAAACCGCGTCATCGCAACAAACACGGTGTCATTTCTATAAACTCGGTGTCATCCCGAGGCGAAGCCGAGGGACCTTTCCTGATCCGTAAAGGTCCCTCGCTGCGCTCGGGATGACACCATGTTTATCTGGGCGACGCCGAGTTTGTTCAAACGACGCCTTGTTCGTTGCGACGCGCAGTTACCGCTTCGGCGTGACGATCGCCGGGCGCGGCGGGGCTTCGAGGCCTTTCGGTACCTTGAAGGTGAGCGTCGTCACGAAGCGCATGGAGTCGTAGGCTTCGGCGCCGTGCGTGCCGGGCGTCGAGTCCATCGCCGTTACTTCGACCATGTAGGTGCCCTTCCACGGCAGATCGACGTCGAACGCGCCGTTGTCGTCGGTCTTGAGCTCGCGCGCCCAGCCAAAGTCGGCCACGACCTCGACCTTCGCCTTGGGCAGCGGCTTGCCGTCGTAGAACACCTTGAAGGCACCCGGCTTGCCGGTCGGCACGATGTCGAGAGCGATCAGCGGCTTGCGCTCGGCGAAGTCGTCGACATAGCGCGCCGACAGCCGGCCCAGGGTGCGGGTGATCTTGTCGCCCTGCTTGCGCTCCGTCACGCGCGCCTGCTCGGCAACGACGCTGCCCGTCCCGGCCGGCGCGCCGCCGAGCTGGAAGGACGTCGCCTTCTTCTCGACCTTGAGCGCCGTGTCGCCGGACCCGCCAAGGGCCTTGGCGCCGGGCAGCGGCTCGAAGCGGTCGAGCAGGCCGGGTGAGCCTTCCCGCAGATTGTCGCCGAATTCGCCGAAATAGAGCTGGTAGGTCTCGCCCTCGGGCTCGATCCAGAGCGCATGGGCTGAGGCTGTGCCGACCAGCGCCATTAAGGAAAAAGCGGCCCAGAGAAAAGCGGCGATCACGAAACGCATGTCGATGTCCTCCGAAGGGGCCAGTGATACCCTCCGGCGATATCGATTACTAGACGCAATCTAAATCACAAAGATGAAAGCAGACGGCGCGAGGCCGCCTGCCCTCTCCTTCAGATCAGGCCGCGCGGCGCTTGCGCTCGGCCATCTCGATGCCCATGGCATGGGCGACCGAGGGACGCTTCAGGTGCTTCTGGTAGTAGGCGTCGATGGTCGGCCACTTCTTGAGGTCGACGCCGACGAAGCCGAACCAGTTCAGCAAGGTCACGAAGTAGGCGTCGGCCACGGTGAAGTGCGATCCCACCAAAGTCTCGCGGTCGCCCAGGCGCTTGGCGAGGTAGTCCAAGGTCGGCTCCATCAGGGCACGGGCCGCCGCCTTGGTCGGCTCGGCCGCGGTCTGGGAGAAGACGTTGGCGAAGATGCGCTTGTGCACTTCGGTCGAGAGGTAATTCAGCGTGTCGATCAGCTCGTAGCGCTCCAACGTGCCCCAGGCCGGCGCCAGGCCCGCCTCGGGCTTGCGGTCGGCCAGATACTGCAGGACCGACGGGCCCTCATTCAGGACCTTGCCGTCCTCCAGGCGCAAGGCCGGCACATAGCCCTTGGCGGAGATGGCGTAGTAGTCGCCGCCATCGTCGGTCTTCTTGTTTTCGATGAAGCGCACCTTGACCGGCAGACCGGCCTCGACGGCCGTGATATGCGAGGCCAACGAGCAGGCAAGTGGCGAAGCGAAGAGTTCCATCGCATCCTCCTTAATTTTGTGCGATGTAGTATACAAATACGGGAGCCGGAGCGGCGTCAAGGATTATTATGCGAAACAGTACAGAAAATAAGCGGCCGCGCGGCCGACCGCGATCCTTCGACACTGAAGAGGTCCTGGGGCGCGTGCGCGGCGTGTTCATGGAGAAGGGCTTTGCCGCCGCCTCGCTCGACGAGCTGTCGGAAGCCGCCGGCCTCAACCGCCCCAGCCTCTACGCCGCCTTCGGCGACAAGGAGCAGCTCTACATCCAGACGTTGCGCCATTACGGCACGACGAGCATCGAGGCGATGGACAAGGTGCTGGCTGGCCCCGGCACGATCGAGCAACGCCTCGCCAAGGTCTACATGGCGGCGATCGATTTCTACACCGCGCCGCCCAGCAAACTTGGCTGCATGATCGTCGGCACCGCGGCGGTGGAGTCGCCGACCCATCCCGAGATCGCCGCCGCCGCCGGCGAACTGCTGGCCGCGATCGAGAAGAGCCTGGAGCGCGCCTTCACCGCGAGCAGCCTGCCGGCCGAGCCGACGCCGGCAGCCCGCGCCCGCATGGCCGGCGCGATCCTGTACGCCATCGCCATCCGCGCCCGCATCGGCATGAAGGCCTCCGAATTGCGCGCCTTCGCCCATTCGATGGTGCCGGTGATCTGTCGGTAGAGAAGACGTTCGAACGCAACACCATGCTAGACTCGCGCATGGATCCAAATGCGCCGCATCCTTGGAGTCCGGGTTTCCGGACCCTGGCGGAGGAGCACAGTTACCGCATCGACGACGTCACAGGCGTCGTGCCTCCGGCGCTCCGCGGCACGATTTACCGCAACGGATCGGGCCGCAACGATCTCGGCGGCCGCTGGTTTCCTCACTGGTTCGACGGCGACGGCATGGTCTCGGCGATCCGGTTTGCCGACGACGGCATCCACTACCGCAACCGCTTCGTCGCCACCGAGAATTATCGCGACGAGACCCAGGCACAGCGCATCGTCCATCGCGGCTTCGGCAAGATGCTTCCCTTCGGCATGCTGGGCAACGCGTTGCGCGAACCGGCCAACGTGTCGAACACCTCGGTGGTGATGGAGAATGGCCGTCTACTCTCGCTGTGGGAGGGCGGGCCGCCGATGGCGCTCGATCCCGCGACGCTCGACACGCGCGGGCTCGAAACCTACGGCGGTGCCCTGAAGGCCTTCTCGGCCCATCCCAAGATCGATCCCGCGACGGGCGAGCTCTTCAATTTCGGCATCGACTACGGCGCCAAGACGATCCTGACGCCCTATCGCCTGGAGCGCGGCATCGCCACCCGGCTGCCGCCGGTTCCGCTCCCCTACCCGGTGATGAACCACGATTTCGTGCTGACCGAGCACTATCTCGTCTTTTGCCTCGGCCCCATCCTGGTGAAGCCGCTGAAGTTCCTGTTGGGCCTCGCGAGCTTCGACGGCGCGCTGCGCTGGGACCGCGCCAAGCCGACCCTGATCCTGCTGGTGCCGCGCGACGGTCACGGGCCGCCACGCTGGATCGAGACCGAGCCATTCTTCCAGTTCCATTTCGCCAACGGCTACGAACAGGACGGCACCCTGATCCTGGATCTCGCGCTCTATCCCGACTACCGCACCATCGGCCAGGCGCTGCGCACCTACTGGCGGTCGGACTGGCCGGCCCAGGGCATGGCGGCCCTGACGCGGCTCACCGTCGACCTCGCCCACGGGCGCGTCGAACGGCGGCGCTTCGACACCGGCATGGCCAACGAGTTCCCCACCATCAATCCCGCCGTCTCGGGCCGCCGTCATCGCTACGCCTACATCGCCTGCAATCCGGCGGATCGCACGATCGGCCTGCAGCAGCAGCTCGCGCGCGTCGACCTCGAGAGCGGTGCCGTCCTGCGCCACGATTTCGGACCGCACGGCTATCCCGGCGAGCCGCTGTTCGTTCCCACCGGTCCCGCGGAAGACGACGGCGTAATTGTCACCTTGGTGTTCGATGCCGAGAGCGGCCGGTCATCGATCGTGGGCCTCGATGCCCACGACCTTGCCGCCCCGCCGCTGTTCACGGCACGCCTTCGCCATCACGTGCCGTTCGCGCTGCACGGCTGTTTCGTTCCGGCCGCTACTCGACCTGCGGGATCTGCGCCTTCTTGACGACGGCACCCCATTTGTCGATCTCGGCATCGACGAAGGCGGTGAAGGCGCTGCCGGAAAGCGTGCCGGCCACGACGCCCTGGCTGGCGAACTTCTCGGCCAGCGCCGGATCCTTCAGGATCTCGGCCACGGCGGCGACCAGCCGGTCGTAGACGGCGGGATCGGTCGCCTTCGGCATGTAGAGGCCGAACCAGGCGGTCGCCTCGAAGCCCTTCACGCCGGCCTCGTCGAGGGTCGGCACGTCGGGCAGCGACGGCGCGCGCTCCGTCGACGTCACCGCGAGCACACGCAGCTTCCCGGCCTTGGCGTTGGGAATGACCGTCGGCAAGGTGTCGAACATGATCGGGATGTGTCCCGCCACCAGATCGTTCATCGCCGGCGCCGCGCCCTTGTAGGGCACATGGACGATGTCGACCCCGGCGATCTGCTTGAAGAGCTCACCCGAGAGGTGGTTGGCGCCGCCCGTGCCGGCGGAGCCGAAGGAAAGCTTGCCGGGCTCCTTCTTCGCGAGCGCGATCAGCTCCGCCACGTCCTTCGCCGGGAAATCCTTGTTCACCACCAGCGCGTTCGGTGCCGTGGCGATCACGGCGACGGGCGAGAACTCCTTCTTGGTGTCGTAGGGCAGCTTGGCGAACAGCCCCGGATTGATGACGTGATGCGTCGCCGTGAGCAGCAGGACCGCGCCGTCGGCCGGCGACCGCGCCACGACTTCCGAGCCCACGGTGCCCGACGCGCCGGCGCGATTGTCGACGATCACCGAGATGCCGTACTTCGCGTTCAGCTCCTGCGCCACGTAACGCGCCAGGATGTCGGTGGTGCCCCCCGGCGGGAACGGCACGATGATGCGCATCGACTTCGGCAGCTCCTGCGCCACGGCCCCGGCCACGCCGAGACCAAGCAAAAGGGGGCCGATCGCCAGACCGAGCGCGGTCCGTCGCAGAAGCTTCATGCCGCCGCTCCCGTCGGGGACGGGAACTCGACCATCGCTTCGCCGACGGCGACTTGCTCGCCCTTCTGGTTGCGCACCTGGACGTCGAGCAGCACCCAGCGCGACTTGTGCGTGGTCTGCCGTGCCTTGATCGAGGCGGTCGGCTGGATCACGTCGCCCGGCCGCACCGGCTTCACCCAGCGCGTCTCGAGCCGGCGGTGCACGCCTTCCGGCGGCAGCCAGTCGGTGATCATGCGCGAGATCAGGCCGAAATTGTTCATGCCGTGCATGATGATCCCGCCGAAGTTGGTGCGGCCGAAGTCGCCCTTCATGTAGTCGTCGTCGAGATGCAGCGGGTTGTAGTCGAGCGAGGCGTCGCAGAAGAGGCGGATCGACTCGCGCGACACGGCGAAGGTGGGGCCGTCGATCGTGTCGCCGTCGCGGAGCGTGTCGAAATCGGTGGTCGTGGTTTTGGTCATGGCTGTGGTCCTCAGAGCGGGCGGATGGTCTGGCCACGGCCGGAGCAGATCACCTGGCCATGCTGGTTGAAGAAGACGTTGTCGTGGACGACGAACAGGCGCTGGCGCTTGATGAACTTGTCGAGGGCGCGCGCTTCGAGGCGGATCGTGTCGCCCGGCCGGGCATGGATGTTGTAGCTCCACGACTGGCCGGCATTGATCGTGCCGGGGCTGCGCATCCAGTCGTCGGCCGGCGTGCAGGAGAACATCAGCAGGATATGGATCGAGGGCGGCGCCACCAGCCCGCCATGCGGCCCGGCCTTGGCGGCCTTCTCGTCGAGATAGAGGGGATTGGTCTCGCCGACCGCCTTGCAATAGAGCGCGATCGCCTCCTGCGTCAGCAGGTACGGCAGGGTCTTGCGCGGCTCGCCGGGCACGATCTCGTCCCAGCTCTTGCGCAGGTTGGCGTCCTTCCAGAAGTCGGTTTCGAAGCTTTGCGCTTGCGCCATCTCGTGTCTTCCCTTAATGTTCGCCAGGCGTACATTATTTGTGTCTGGCGAACATCCATGGCAGCAAAGCGACCCCCTGACAAGCCGGCGGCGGTGAAGGAAAGCGACGGCTTCGTGCGGGCGATCGCGCGCGGTTTCGGCGTCGTCGAGGCGCTGGGGCGACCGCCCGGGCGTCACACCCTCTCCGAGGTGGCACGGCTCGCCAATGTCACGCGCGCCACGGCGCGGCGGATCCTCGCGACCCTGGTGGCGATGCGCTACTGCGCGAGCGACGGCCGCTACTTCCAGCTGCGCCCGCGCGCGCTGGGCCTCGGCCTCTCCTATCTGAACTCCCTGCCCTTCTGGGCGAACTCGCATCGCACGGTCGAAGCCTTGCGCGACGAGACGTCGGAGTCCTGCGCCCTGGCGGTGCTCGACGAGACCGAGATCGTCTATGTGCAGCGCCTGCCCTCGCGCCGCATCCTCACGGCCAATCTCGGCGTCGGCAGCCGGCTGCCCGCCCATGTCATCTCGCTGGGCCGGGTACTGCTTGCGGCCACGCCGGCGCCGGATCGCGATCGCCTGCTGGAGCAGATCGAGTTCACCAAACTGACACCGCGCACGGTGGTCGATCGCGGGGCACTCGCCGAGGAGCTGACCCGGGTGGCCGAGCAGGGTTATGCTTGGGTCGACGGCGAGCTCGACCTCGCCATCTGCGGCATGGCCGTACCAGTGCGGCGACCGAACGGCCAGGTGGTGGCTGCGCTCAGCGTCAACACCATCTCAGGCAACTTGAGCGAAGCCGCCGCCAAGCGGCGCTTCCTGCGGCCCCTGCAGCAGGCCGCTCGCGACATCCAGATGCAGATGCCGCAGTAGCAACGCCCACCCTGTCGGCGGTCAGCCGGCCGTTCGACAGGCGAGCCCGCCGCGTAGTCCCGCCGCCGCGAGGTGATAGACTTTCGCCCAACAACGGCACAAGGGACGGAACACATGGATTTCACGGGGAAAGTCGCTCTGGTCACCGGCGGCGGCAACGGCATTGGCCGCGCAGCCTCGGTGGGCTTTGCCAAGCACGGCGCCAAGGTCGTGGTGGTGGATCGCGACGGTTCGGCGGCCGAGGCCACGACCGGCATCATTCGCCAGGCCGGTGGCGAGGCCGTGGCCGTGACGGCCGACGTCACCAAATCGGCCGACGTGCAGGCCTATGTGAAGACCGCGCTCGCGACCTACGGGCGGATCGACTGCTTCTTCAACAATGCCGGCATCGAGGGCAAGGTGACGCCGACCGCCCAGTACGACGAGGCGGTGTTCGACGCGGTGATCGGCGTCAACGTGAAGGGCGTGTTCCTGGGCCTGCGCCACGTGCTGCCTGAAATGATCCGGCAGGGCGGCGGCGCAGTGGTGAACACCGCCTCGGTCGCAGGCCTGGTCGGCACACCCGGCATGCCGGCCTATGTCGCCTCCAAGCATGCCGTGATCGGCCTCACCAAGACCGCCGCCGGCGAAGTCGCGCGGCAGGGTATCCGCGTGAATGCCGTGTGCCCCGGCCCCGTCGACACCCGCATGATCCATGCCCTCGAGGAACAGCTTGCACCCGGCGACGCCGCCGCCATGAGCGCGCGCTACCAGGCGGCGCAGCCCACCGGCCGCTACACCACCGTCGAGGAGATCGCCAACATGGTGCTGTTCCTCTGCTCCGACCTCGCCAGCAACACGACCGGCGGCCAGTTCGTGGTCGACGGCGGCCGCACGGCGACCGGCGGCGCGGTGACGAACCTCGTGGCGAATCAGGGGGCGCGGTAGAGCGGAATCAACTCTCGGAGGGTGCGTGCCACAAAAAAACGTGTCATCCCGAGGCGAAGCCGAGGGACCTTTGTTGATCAGTAAAGGTCCCTCGCTGCGCTCGGGATGACACTATTCTTTGGGGCCAAGTTGCTCCGTCATCGCCCCTACCCCAGCTTGATCACGTTGTCCCAGGCCGTTTCCGTGCCCCAGTTCACACAGACGCTCTGGCGGCGCATGTAGCCCTTCCAGGCGTCGGAGCCGGCGGTGCGACCGCCGCCGGTTTCCTTTTCGCCGCCGAAGGCGGCACCGACATCTGCACCGGTGGTGCCCATGTTGACGCGGGTGATGCCGCAGTCGCTGCCCTCGGCCGACAGGAAGCGCTCGATGTTCGACACGTTCGAGCTGTGCATGCCCCCGGCCAGGCCCTGGGCCACGTTGTTATGGATGCCGATCGCCTCGTCGAGCGTCTCGTACTCGATGAGGTAGACGATCGGCGCGAAGGTCTCGTGCTGGGCGCAGGGCCATTCGCCCTTCACGCCGGTGATGATCGTGGGCTCCACGAAATAGCCCGGCCGGTTGAGGCGATGGCCGCCGAACACGACCTTGCCGCCGAGTGCCGTCGCCTGCTTGATCGCCTCCTCGAAATGGCCCACGGCGGCGCGGTCGATCAGCGGACCGACCAGTGTGTCGGGCTGGCGCGGATCGCCGACCTTCACCTGGGCGAAAGCCTGCGTCAGCAGTTCGGTGAACTTCGCCGCCACCTTCTTCGCCACAATGACGCGACGCGTGCTGGTGCAGCGCTGGCCGGTCGTGCCGACCACGCCGAAGGTGACTGCCTTGGCCGCCATCGCGAGATCGGCCGTCTCGTCGACGATGCAGCCGTTGTTGCCCGAGCATTCGAGCAGATAGCGCCGACCGAGATTGGCCGAGACCTTGGCCGCCACCTTGTGGCCGACACCGGTCGAGCCGGTAAAGGAGACCAGCGCCACCCGCGGATCGTCGAGCATCAGCTCGGCGACGCGGTTGTCCTCGGGCAGGAACAGCGAGAACACGCCCTCGCACTTCAGTTCCTTCATCGCCCGGTTGGCGAGGTGCTGCATCGCGATTGCCGTCAGCGGCACCTTGGGGCTGGGCTTCCAGATCACGGTGTTGCCGCCGATCGCCGACAGGAAGCCGTTCTGCGCCCAGACCGCGGCGGGGAAATTGTAGGCCGTGATGATGCCGGCGACGCCGAGCGGCAGCCACTGGTCGTACATGCGGTGCTTGGCGCGCTGCGACTGCTGCGTGAAGCCGTAGAGCATGCGCGACTGGCCGGCGGCCATCACCGCCATGTCGATCACTTCCTTGACCTCGCCCTTGCCTTCCATGATCGACTTGCCGGTATCGATCGAGACGATGGCGCCCAGCGCGTCGTGGTTCTCGGCTACCAGCTGGCCGATGCGATGGACCAGCTCGCCGCGGCGCGGCGGCGGCACCATGCGCCAGCTCCGGAAGGTGTCGACGGCGCTCTGCACGATCGCCTCGTAATCCTCGGCCGTCGACGCTGCGATCTCGGCCGTCGCCTCTTCGGTCGAGGGGTTGATTGCCGGAAAGCGCTTGGCGTCCGGCGCGGCCCGCCAGCCCGTCGCCTTGCTGAAGGTGCCGGGATTGACTGGCGCGACCTGCAGCCTGGCCAGCACGTCGGCGATGTCGAAGGTACTCATGACCATGTCTCCTTCCGGCCGCGGCCGGCATTCTTCAATCGACGGTGATGCCCGCCTGACGGATCAGCTCGGCATAGCGGCTGCGCTCACGGCCGAGCATGGCTTGCAGATCAGCGGGGCTGCCGCCGATCGGATCGAGATTCATCTTTTCGATGCCGGCCCTCACCTCGGGCATCGCGAGCACGCGATTGACGTCGGTGTTGATGCGGGCGGTGAGCTCGGGCGACAGCCCGGCCGGCGCGTGCAGCGAGAGCCAGGTGGTGAGCTCCAGGCCGGAAAGACCTTGCTCGCCGAACGACGGCACGTCGGGCTCACGCGGATAACGCTTGTCGCTGGCGACGGCCAATGCGCGCAGCTTGCCGGCATGCACCATCGCCATGGTGGTGATGTCCAAGGTCGAGGAGACGTTGCCGGCGATCAGGTCCTGCACCGCAGCGCCCATGCCCTTGTAGGGCACGTGCAGCAGGCGAATGCCCGTGCGCTGCTGCAGCATTTCCATGGCGAGGTGCATGGAGGAGCCGCTGCCGATCGAGGCGAAGGAAAGCTTGTTGGGATTGGCCTTGGCGTAGGCGACGAACTCGGCCGCCGTCGCGGCCGGCACCGCGGGATGAACGATCAGGAACAGGGGGCTGGTGGTCAGCCAGGCGATGTCGGTGAAATCCTTCAGCGGATCGTAGGAGAGCTTGGGCCGCAGCAGGTGGTTGGTCGCCACCGTGTTGATGTTGCCCATGCCCAGCGTGTAGCCGTCGGGCTCGGCGCGGGCAATTGCCTCCATGCCGATGATGCCGGCGGCCCCGGCGCGGTTCTCGACGATCACCTGCTGGCCCCACAGTCCGCTCAACTTGTCGGCCAGCAGGCGCGCCGTGCCGTCGGCGGTGCCGCCCGGCGCCAGCGGCACGATCAGCCGCACCGGACGGCTGGGCCATGCCGCCTGCGCCCGCGCGGGAGCAACTGCAACGGCACCGAGCGCCGCCAGGATGGCGCGGCGCGACGGGAAAGCCGAGCGGGTCATGTCACTTCTTGGAGAGCAGGCCACCGATCGTCTCGTCGGTGTGGAAGACCGGCTTCTCGTAATAGTGGGGTCCATCGTAGATCTCGATCAGCAGGCTGCGCGCGTGCGCGATGGTCGGCCCGTGCGGATGGTCCTTGGGGTTCATGTAGAACGACCCCGCAGTCAGCCTGAGCTTGCTGTCGGTGTACTCGTAGTCGCCCTCCAGGCAATACATGAACTGGTTGGAGGCGTGCGAGTGCTTGACCGGGATGCGGCCGCCCTTCTGGTAGTCGAGCAACGCGATAGAGGCGCCGGTCTCCGTGTTCTTCCACAGGAAGTACTGGCGGAAGCCGTATTCCGGGAAGTCCAGCCACTTGGCGGGATCGAGATCCTGGGTGCGCACCAGCACTTCCAAGGTCTTGGCGAGCGCTTCGTTGGGATGAGTCATGACTTGCTCTCCAGGGGAGGACGGCCGGCCGCCACCCAGGCGTCGTAGTCCTTGCGGCTCTCCGGCGTTGCAGGAAACAGACCGAACAAGGGCCGGCCGCGCGCGATCTGCAGCTCGGCATAGGCCTCGTACTCGACGGCATCGAGCGCCTCGTCGGCGATCTCCTCGACAAGGTGCCGCGGGATCACCACCACGCCCTCGCCGTCGCCGACCAGCACGTCGCCGGGATAGACGGCAACGCCGGCGCAGCCGACCGGGCCGTTGAGCTCGACCGGATGCATGGCGATCGGAGTCGCCGGCGGGGCGGACTGCCGCTGATAGGCCGGCAAGGTGGTCTTGCGGATGGCCGGCGTATCGCGGAAGCCGCCATCGGTGACGAGGCCGGTGACGCCGCGCTGGCGCAGGCGGATCGCCATCATGTCGCCAGCCGCCGCCGAGCGCAGGCAGCCGCCGGCATCGATCACCAGCACATGGCCGGGCGGACACTCCTCGATTGCTCGGCGGTGCAGATTGTCGTCGCGCGAGTAGTTGGCCATCGAATCGATGTCCTCGCGTGCCGGCATGAAGCGCAAGGTATAGGCCGGCCCTACGAGTTGGCCCTGATCCTGCGACAGTGCCTGCAGGCCGAGCATGTAGACGTTGCGGAAGCCGCGCTTCAGCAACGCGTTGGCGACGTTGGCGCTGCCCACCTTGCCGAGCTTGGCACGCGTCTCGGCGCTGAGCTCTGGGCTCGGCGCCGACGGGGCCACCGCACCGGCCATCGCTGCGCCGTTCTTGGCGGGTGCGTTCATTGCGGTTTCCCGCCCTGCCCCGGGCGGCCTCCCTGCCCCAGGCAGGCGACGCCTTCGATCTCGACCAGGATCTCAGGCTGGGCGAGCGCGCTAACCTCGACCAGGCTGCAGGCCGGAAAGGCGCCCTGGAAGGCTTCCTTGCGGGCTGCCCACACGCCCTCGCGCTCGGCGATGCGGGTGACGAAGATCGTGAGCTTCACGATGTCGGCCATGGAGCCGCCGGCCGCCTCGACCAGGTGCCGCATGCGGCCGAAGATCTGCTTGGTCTGGTCGTACTCGGCGCCGCCCGTCGGGTTGAGGTCGATGCCGCGCGCCGTCAGGCCGGAGATGAAGACGAAATCGCCCACCTTCAGGCAGTTCGACCAGAGCCCCGGCGGCGGCTCGGAAACCTTGTCGCTCTTGATCTGCTCGATCGCCATGACGCTTCCTCTCTTTACGAAATGAACTACTGGAAAAATTCAGGCGGCGGTTCGGCGCCCCATTGCGTGGTCTGGTCCGCCGTGCCGGCAAAGACCGTGGGCCGATGCGCGTCGTTCACCACGTCGCCATCGGTGTAGTGCTCGACGCGGAAGCCGAAGGGATCGCGCCAATAGTCGAAGATCTGACTGCCCAGCAGATGGCGGCCGACGCCGCAATCGAGCCGGTAGCCGCGGTGCAGCAGGTGATCGTGTGCCGCCATCACGGCCTCGAGGTCCTGCACCTCGAAGGAGCAGTGATGCACACCGGGGGTCTCGGACTGCAGGATGAAGAGGCAATGGTGATCGGTGAGCGCCGGCCCCTTGTCCATGCGCAGGAAGGTGCCGATCACATTGTCCGGCTGATCGGGAATGGCGAGATGATCGGACGGCAGCAGGCCGAAGCGCTCGCCCATCCAGGCGACGGCGCGCGCGTGATCGCGCACATGCAGCACGAAATGGCCCAGCCGGATTGCCGGCGCGATGCCGCGCCTGGTCCGAATGGCGCGGTTGGTGCGGTGCTTTTCGCTGCCGGCATTGAAGGCAACGGGATCGGCGAGTGGCAACGGCGCCGCCGGCGTGAGGCCGTGCACGGCGTCGATCTCGAAGCCATCGTCCATGCGCATGCGCACGCGACGGCCCCCGCCCGGTGCGTCGATCCCCTCGACAGGACCCGAGCCCGGCAGGCGCGCCAGGGCGTCGAGGTCCTCCGCCGAGGAGACCAGCAGGCCCGCGCCCACGAAACGATCGGCCGGACCTTTCTCGGCAACGTAGATGAACGGCGCCGGCCCCGTGCCGCGCATCAGCAGCCGCCCCTTGTCCTCGGCCGCCACCGTCAGGCCGAAGTCGGTCAGGAAGGCTTTCTGCCGATCGAGGTCGGTCAGCTGGTAGCGGACATAGAGCGTGTCGACGGCACGGGACATGTCTTCAGCTCGCAGATGCAGGGGAATGGGCGGCCGCGTCACCAGACTGGCCGAGGATGCGTTCCAGCAGGTCGCGGCGGGAGCGCGCCTCGAGGGCGCTGCCCGACCATTGCAGGCGGCCCGACTCCAGCACGTAGACGCGATCCGCGGCTTTCAGGGCGCGCGGCAGGTTCTGCTCGACCAGCAGCAGCGCGACGCCGCTTTCCTTCAACTGGGCGATCGCCTGGTAGCAGATGTCGACGTTCTTGGGCGTGAGGCCCAGCGACACCTCGTCGATCATCAGGAGCCGCGGCTCGGCCATCATGGCGCGGCCGATCGCCGTCATCTGCTGCTCGCCACCCGACAGGGTGCCGGCCAGGGCATCGAGCCGTTCGAGCAGGCGCGGAAACAGCGCCAGCACGCGCTCGAGGTTGCCCTTGGTGGCGGCACGCGGCCGGCTGAGGCCGCCCACGATCAGGTTCTCGCGCACCGTCATGTCGCCGAACAGGCGCCGGCCTTCGGGCGAGACGGCAACGCCGCGCGCCACCCGCTGCTGCGGCGACATCGTGGTCACCTCCTCGTCGCCCAGCCGCACGCGGCCCGACTGGGCGCGCACATGGCCCGCGATGCACTGGATGGTCGAGGTCTTGCCCGCTCCGTTGGGGCCGATCAGGGCCACAACTTCACCGCCCTCGACCTTGAGGTCGAGGCCGTGAACGACCGCGGCGGGGCCATACCCGCAGGTGACGGCATCAAGCGAGAGCATGTTCGGCGGCTCCCGTTCCGAGATAGGCTTCGACGACGCTGCGCTCGCGGATCACCGAGACGGCGGGGCCGTCGGCGATCTTCCGCCCATTGTCGAGCACGACGAGGCGCGGGCAGATGCGCATCACTTCGCCGAGATTGTGCTCGATCAGCACCACAGTGGTGCCGCTGCGGTTGAGTTCGCGGATCGTGTCGGCGAGCTTGATCGCCTCGCCGTGGCTGAGGCCGGCCAGCGGCTCGTCGAGCAGCAGGATGTTGGGTCGCGTTGCCAGCGCCCGCGCCACTTCGAGGCGCTTCAGGACACCCAGCGGCTGCGTGCCGGCCGGCCGGTCGGCAAGATCGCCGATGCCCATGGCCGTGAGATGGCGCCGCGCGACGGCTTCGAGCTCGGCGCGATCGCGATGCAGGACCGCCGTGAGCGGCGAGCGCGTGATGGCGGTGCCGGCCGCCAGCACGACATTCTCCAGCAAGGTCATGGTGCGGAACGGCCGGACGATCTGGTTGGAGAGCCCGATGCCTGCGCGCACGCGGGCCGCCACGCCGAGGCCGGTGATGTCCCGGTCGGCCATGGCGATGCGGCCCTCGTTGGGCACGATCATGCCCGAGATCACCCGCAGCAAGGTGGTCTTGCCGGCGCCGTTGGGACCGAGCAGGCCGACGAACTCGCCGGCGCGGATCTCGACCGAGACGTCGTCGACGGCGGTGACGCCACCGAAGCGCACCGTGACGTCGGAGACCTTCAGGAGAGGCGCAAGCGCTGCCATCGCCTAGGCTCCCTTGCGGCTGGGGCGCAGGCCGCCCAGCAGAGCCGCCAGCGGCGGATAGAGCCCCTGCGGGAAGAACCGCATGGTGGCGAACAGCAGCAGGCCGAAGACCAGCAGCTTGTAGTCGTTCACGAAGCGGATCCATTCGGGCAGCAGGGTGAGGATGGCGGCGGCGATCACGCTGCCGACCAGCGAGCCCATGCCGCCGACCACCACCATGGCGAGGATCATCACCGACACCGGAAAGCCGAAGGCCTCCGGGCCGACCGACGTGAGATAATAGGCGTAGAGGCAGCCCGCGAGGCCGGCCAGGCCTGTGCCGATCGCGAAGGCGGCGAGCTTGTAATGGGCGACGTCGATGCCGACGCCACGGGCGGCGACCTCGTCGGCGCCGACCGCCTCAAAGGCATAGCCCAGCCAGGACTTCTTCACCCACCAGCAGACCAAGCCAACGCCCAATGCGGCGAGGCACGTCACCAGCCAGAAATTGTCGGCGAGCCAGGAATTGGACCAGGGCGCGGGGATCTGCGAGATGCCGAGCTCGCCGCCCAGCGCCTCGTTGGTGCGCACGATTCCGACCACCAGGAAGCCCGCCCCCATGGTGGCGATGGCCAGGAAGTCGTCGCGCACCCTGAGGCTGCACAGGCCGATCACGATGCCGACGACGCCGGCAACCACGACGCTGACCGGCGCGGTGAGCCAGAGGCCGTAGCCTGCCTTGGCCAGCAGCGCGGTGCTGTAGGCGCCGACGCAGAAGAAGGCGGCATGACCCAGGCTCACCTGGCCGCACAAGCCGGTGATCAGGTTGAGGCTCAGCGCCAGCATCACGTTGATCGCGACCAGGGTGAGCAGCGAGGCTTCGTAGGCGCTCATGGCGCGGTCCTCTTGGAAGGCTTCAAGGAGGCCGGCTTGAAGAGACTGCCGATCCGCCAGCCTTTCTTGATGCCGCCGGCGGTGGCGAAGATGCCCTGCGGCCGCAGCATCAGCACCGCGAGCATGGCGGCGAAGGCCACGCTGTCGCGATCGAGCCACGCCGAGAGGAACACCGCGCCGTAGGACTCGACGATGCCCAGCAGCAGAGCGGCGATCAGCGTGCCCTGCAGGTTGCCGAAGCCGCCGATCACGATGATGGCCAGCGCCTTGTAGCTCGGCACCGCCCCCATATGCGGCTCGACGACGTTGTTCAGCGTCGCCACCATGACGCCGGCGGCGGCGGCGAAAGCCGAGCCGATGAAGAAGTTGAGGTAGCGCACGCGCCTGAGATCGACGCCGAAGGACGACGCCATGGCGGGCTCGCTCACCGTCGCCCGCCACGCCATGCCGGCGCGCGTATGCTTGGCGAACAGCGCCAGCGCGGTGAACAGCACGATCGCCATCACCACGACCGCGAGCTCGGCGTAGCGCACCGTGGCGATCATCTGGAAGGAACCGGGCAACTGCGGCTTGGTAAAGGTGAGGCCGTAGTCGCCGAACACCAGGCGCAGCCCCTCCTCCATGGCGAGGAAGAGGCCGACCGAAGCGATCAGCGCCACATAGGGCGGCTTGCTCAGGATGGGCTCGTAGCAGAACCGGTAGATCAGGACGCCCAACAGGCCCACGACCAGCATGGCCGTCCCCAGCGCCAGCGCAAAGGAACCGCTGGCATTGGTGACCACCACGCCGACATAGCCGCCGACCGCGAACAGCCCGGCATGCGCGATATGCAGGATGCGCAGCAGGCCGAACACCATCGCCAGACCGATCGCCACCATGGCGTAGATCGCCCCGTTGATGATGCCCTGGACGGCCAGCTCGACAATCAGGCCGGCGTTGAACGTCATGATACTTCTCCCAGTCCCGCTCCTGGCCCTGCTGCCGTCACTCCGGCGGCGTCAGCAGGACCATGTCGTCGACGACGCCGTTGGCCTGCCAGGCGCCGTTGCGCACGATGCTCAGCGGGAAAGCCTTGCGGACTTCGTGCAGCTTGTTGAACGACAGGCGACCGATCGCTGTATCGACGTCGGTCTTCTCCAGGGCAGCGCGGATCTTCTCCGGGTCCGTCGACTTGGCAGCCTTCATGGCCTCGATCAGCACGGTCGCCGCGGCATAGGCCTGGGCCGCCACCGCCTCGGCCTTGCCGCCGGTGCGCTTCTCGAACTCGGTGAGGAACTCGCGCACCTCGGTCTTGGTCGAGCCCCAGTCGATCACGTTGGTGATGACCGTGCCCTCCGCCGCCTGGCCCGCGATCTCGATGAACTTCTGCGAGCTGAAGGATTCCGGCCCGACGATCGGCACGGTGAGACCGGCGGCACGGAGCTGGCTGACCAGCGGGCCGCCGGTGAAGTAGAAGCCGGTCGCGTAGATGACGTCGGGATTGTCGGCCTTGATGCTGGCGATCAGCGGCCCGAACTGGCGGTCGCCGGGGCCGTACTCGTACTCCTTGACGATCTCGACGCCGAACTTGGGCGCAGCCTCCTTGAAGCCGGCGACCAGGGTCTTGCCGAAGTCGGTCTTGATGGTGAGGACCACCGCCTTCTTCTTGCCCAGGATCTTGCCGACCACCATGGCGCCGGCCCGCCCCTGCACTTCGCCGACGCTGGTGACGCGGAACATGTAGTCGCCGACCTTGGTGATCTCCGGTGCGAAAGCGATGGCCGCGATATAGGGGATCTTGGCCTTCTGGAAGATCGGCGCCGCCGCGCGGCTGGGCGCCGAGAAGCCGGCCGAGATCACGGCCACCACCTTGTCGTCGCCAATCATCTTGTTGGCGAGCGGCACCGCCTGATCGGGCTTGCCCTGGTCGTCGTGCACGACGAGCTCGAGCGGCCGGCCGCCGATGCCGCCGGCGGCATTGGCGCGCTCGACCGCGATCTTGACCGCGGCGACGGCGGCATTGCCGTCAGCCGCCGCCGGACCGGTGATGCCGGCCTGCATGCCGATCTTGATCGGCCCCTGTCCCTGCGCTTGGACAGCGACCGGCAGCAGCAGGGTGGCCAACCCCAGAGCGACGGCGCGCCGCGACGGTGTGAACTTGTGCATGTTGCACCCTTCCCTATGGTTTGCGCTCAGTTCTTGAGCTCGACGATGGTCTCGACCTCGACCGTCACGCCGAACGGCGCGGACACGATGCCTTCGGTCGTACGCGCATGCTTGCCGGCATCGCCGAACACGGTGACGAACAGCGCCGAGCAGGCGTCGGTGATCTTGGTGTGGTCGGTGAATTCCGGCGTCGCCAGGATCTTGCCCTTGACGAAGACGATGCGCTTCACCTTGTTCAGGTCGCCGAGCACGAGCTGCAGGCGGGCGATCTGGCGCACGCAGGCGAGCTTGGCCGCCTTCTGTGCATCCTCGACCGAGACCTCGCTCGGCACCCGCCCCTTGACGAACTGGCCATCCGGCCGTTGCGGCGCAGCGCTCGACAGATAGAGCGTGTTGCCGACCTGGACGGCATCGACATAGTTGCCGAAAGCCGGCTTGAGGGCCGGCAGCTTGCCGTCGGCAAAGCCCAGCTCGACCAGCGCCGCGCTCAGCCGGCTTTCGATGGTGCCGCCCGATGACGCAGCGGGCGCCTGAGCGCTTGCCGTTGCTGCCACGACGAGAGTCGCCGCCGCCAGAGCAATCGCGTTCAAATGCTTGATGAATTTCATGATGTCCTCCCAGTTTCCCCACTCAGTGTCTGTCATGCGCTGACGCGCCGGCGACGCCCGCCAGCTCGGCAAGCACCCCGGCCAGCTCGTCGGGGGCTTCGAGCATCGGCAGATGCCCGGTTTCCAGTGACCGCACGCTGTCGAAGCGGCGGCGCTGCTGCATTTCACGCTGGTAGCCGAGCGAGATGGCGCGTGAATGCCGGCATTCGATGTAGGTGGCGGGAATGGCGTCGAGGCTCTCGGCGTCGAGCCGGCAGGGATCGCCGCCGCCCGCCACGGGATCGGGGCCGAAGCGGTCGGCCCAGCGATGGCTTGCCGGATCGTCGGGCCGATCGAAAAAGATTTCGGGAATGACCTCGCGCGACAGGATCGCATAGGTGCCGTCGGACGAAAGCCGGCGATGCCGCGGCACGAAGCTCTCGCGGTCGCCGCCGGCGCAGGTCGCCAGCGAATCGCCGTCGTTGGGCACGAACGCTGCGAGATAGACGAGACGGCTCGGCCGCCGCGACGCCCGGCAGGCGGCCTGGGTGATGACGACTCCGCCCATCGAATGGCCGACCAGCATGGTCGGCCCCGCGCACGCGTCGAGGCCGTCGGCCACGATGGCGGCATTGGCCATCAGCGAGGGCGCGACCTTGCGGTTCACACCATAGCCCGCGAGATCGACGGCACCGGCCGCCAGCCCGTAGGACCGGCAGGCCTCGACCATGGCCTGCCACAGCCAGGCGCCGGTATGCGAGCCGTGCACGAAGAGGAGTCCATGGGGCACGCTCATTTCCTCCTCCCCCGTCTTTGCGGGGGAGGTGCCGCCGTCACGCGGCTTGTAACCAAGCCGCCAGGCGGCGGAGGGGGGGTTTCAGCGTGAAGGTCAGGCCCCCTCCGCCCCTGATTACAGGGGCACCTCCCCCGCAAAGACGGGGGAGGAGAAGAGGGAATGCGATGGATCTTCATCGGGGGCCGCCGTCGGCTCAGGCCACCGAGTAAGACGGGCGTTCGTTGAGATACTGGGCGTCGAGGCCGGCCGTCTTCTTGAAGTCGGCCGCCCGCTGCTCGCGCTCGGCGCGCGGCAGGACGTCGTCGATGTTGGTGAAACCGTTGGGCGCGCGCTCCTCGACGAGGTCCATCACGATCTCGGCGCCCATGGCACGGTTGCGCAGCGCCACCTCGCGCATCGGCGGCAGGCGCTCGCTTTCGTAAGTGAGGATCGCCGCCCGCGGATCGTGGCGGTTGCGGGCGAGATGGAAGGCGAGCACGCGACCATCGACGATGGCCTGGGAGCCCGCCTGCGAGCCCACGGGCTGCATGGGATGGGCAGCATCGCCGGCGAGCGTCACGCGGCCGAAGGTCCATTGCGGCACGGGATCGCGATCGATCTTGGGGAACTCGAAGAAGCTCTCGGCCTGGTCGATCAGCTTCGGCACGTCGAGCCAGTCGAAGGTCCAGCTCGCGAAGCTCGCGGCAAAGCGCGTCTTGTCGACCTTGCGGTTCCAGTCCTCGCGCGGCGGCGCGCCGCTCGGCTCGCCGAGCTCGGTGATCACGTTCAGCACCGCGCGGCCGTCGGCCAGCGGCGCCATGGGATAGGCCACGACCTTCTGGTTGCGATGGCCGGCAATGATCATGGTGCGGCCGCTGAGGAAGGGCGTGGCCGGCACTGCCGTGCGCCACATGAGCTGGCCGCCATAGTGCAGCTTCTGGTCGGGATAGAAATGGCCGCGCACCAGCGAATGGAGCCCGTCGGCGCCGATCAGGATGTCGCCGCGCTCCGACCGGATGCGCTCGCCACCGTCCGGCCCGGCGAAGTGCGCCGTGACGCCCGTTTCGTCCTGCTCGAAGCCCACCAGGCGGTGACCCACCAGGATGCGGTCGCGGCCAAGCCGGGCGCAAGCTTCCTCGAACAGGGCGACCTGCAGCAGGCCGCGATTGATGGCGTATTGCGGCCAGCGATAGCCGCCGGCGGTGCCGCGCGGCTCGGCCCAGATCCTCTGGCCATGGCGATTGTAGAAGGCGAGTTCCTCGATCGGCCACGCGATCTCGGCGAGCTTGGCGGCGAGGCCGAGTTCGGTGAGTTCACGCACAGCATTGGGCTGAAGATTGATGCCGAGGCCCAGCGCATCGACGCGCGGTGCCGCCTCGAAAACCAGTGTCTCGATCCCCGCCTCGCGCAGGCTGAGGGCGGTCGTCAGTCCGCCGATGCCGCCGCCCACGATGATGACCTTCATGCCATCCTCCCAATGCGCACGCCCCACCCCGGCGTTCGTTGCAGTACGACTAAGCCTTGACGGTATTACCGTCCAATGAAAATCTCGACCGTCACTATTACTGAATAGTTATAGGTCCGATTCAATGGCCACCCTCGACTGGTACGTCCGCGCCGGCATGAAGCTGCGCCACCTGCAGATCCTGGTGGCGCTCGACGATCTCGGCAAAACCGGCAAGGTCGCCGCGCTGTTCAACGTCTCGCAGCCGGCAATCTCCAAGGCGCTGGGCGAGCTGCAGGCCGGGCTCTCGACCAAGCTGTTCGAGCGCACGCCGCGCGGCCTGGTGGCGACGCCCGGCGGCGAATGCCTGATCCGGCACGCCCGCACCCTGCTCGCCACCCTACGTGAGGCGGGCGAGGAGCTGCACGCCATCACCCACGATGCGCCCGGCAAGATCCGCATCGGCGTGCTGCCGGCGACGGCGGCGGCGCTGCTGCCGGCCAGCCTGGTGAAGCTGAAGACGGCCTCGCCCGCGCTCACGGTGTTCGTCCGCGAAGGCACGATGGACACCCTGCTGCAGGAGCTGCGCAGCGGCGGCATCGAGATCGTGGTCGGCACCCTGCCGCGCCAGAAGGGCGTCGCCGGTCTCGACGAGGAGGAGCTGTACGGCGATCGCACCCGGCTCGTCGTGCGGCCCCGGCACCCGCTGCTGCGCCGCAAGACCCTGCAATGGACCGAACTGGCGCGCTATCCCTGGGTGCTGCCGCCGATCGATTCGCTCCTGCACGATTCGCTGATGGATGCCTGCCGCAAGAACGGCATGCCGGCGCCGGTCAGCGTCGTCGAAACGCTCTCGGTCTCGGTGATCCGCGAATATCTCGCCACTTGGGACGCGATCGCCTCGCTCCCCGAATCGCTCGCGCTCCGCCTCGACTCGCAGGACGTGATCAGGCCGCTGCCCGTCGACCTGCCGCCGCTGGTACGCCCCGTCGGCATGACCTGGCTGCGCTCACGGGCACAGACGACATCGGCCAAGCTCCTGATGGCCTGCATGCGCGAAGCCGCCGCCGAGATCGTGCAGTCGCTGCCGAAATAGACTCCTCCCCCGTCATCGGGGGAGGTGTCAGCGTCTTACGCTGACGGAGGGGTCACGAGCGGCCTACGCCTAACGAAGTATGACCCCTCCGCCCCGTAAGACGGGGCACCTCCCCATTTGAATGCTAGGGAGTGGACACTTCTTCTCGTCACCCGTTATTGCGCTAACGGAACCCTCTCTCATTCTCCTCTCCCCCTTGGGGGAG